>Ga0302195_10000015_pt1 | contig 137609 bp, 119 predicted proteins | sample II_Bog_N1_2_FD_198778 | JGI IMG/M metagenome (GOLD analysis project Ga0302195, IMG submission 198778) | Peat permafrost microbial communities from Stordalen Mire near Abisko, Sweden - II_Bog_N1_2 | ecosystem: Environmental > Terrestrial > Soil > Wetlands > Peat | place: Sweden: Abisko...
GCGCCATACCGCGTTTCTCCCTCCTCGTGTGGAGCTACCACAAGTCGTCGGTCGTGCCTTGTCTGGCGCGATTTTGACCAGCAACGCCACGACCAATGAAACGTCAACAGACCCTAGAGGGGCGGTTCCGCGCGCGAAAGCGCAGCTTTAATAAGCTGCGCAGTGTAGTCGCAGAGCCACGCCTTTAACAGGGCCCGCTATTCAGTGCAGGTTGCCGGAACCACTACCGGCAACGTGGTCGCCGGCTTGATCGAGGAATACAGCACCCCGCCCACCACCAGCACAGCGCCCGCCAACTGCGACAGCAGCACGGCCTGCCCCAGCACCACGCCAATCAGGGTGGCAAAGACCGGCACCAGGTTCATGAACAGGGCCGCTGCGCTGGGGCCGACCTTGCGCACGCCGTCATTCCACCACAGGTAGGCCAGCACCGAACCCAACATGCTCATGACCACGACGGCGCCGACCACGCGCAGCGGCGGCAGGGTCCAGAAGTCGGTCTGCGTGGCGTTGGCAAAGGCGCTGATGAGGATGCCGCCCAGTGCGATGCTGCCCGCCGTGATCTGCAAGGGCTGCAGGCCATGGATAAAGCGCTTGGGAATGGTCGAGTACACCGCCCAGCTCACGGCCGCCAGCAGCACCAGCAGGTCGCCGCGCTGGAAAGACAGCGACAGCAGCGCCTGCAGCGAACCATGGCTGACCACCACGGCAACGCCGGCCAGACCCAGCAGCAGGCCCGTTGTCTGGCGGGCGCTGATGCGCTCACCGGTCAGCAGCGCCGAGAACAGGGTGATCAGTGCCGGGCAGAGCGCGATGATAAGGGCGCCATTGACCGGCGAGGTGTGCTTGAGCCCATAGAACAGCGACAGGTTGAAGCCACCTATGCCAATGGTAGCCATCGCCAGCAGAGGCAGCGCATTGCGGCGCAGGCCCGGCCAGTCCAGACCCTCGCGCAAGCCTACCAGCGGCACCAGCACCAGCCCCGCCAGCAGGAAGCGCCAGCCGCCGATGGATTCGGGCGACATATAGGCCACGGTGTATTTGCCGAGGTGGAACATCATGGCCCAGAAGAAAGCAGTCAGCCCCAGCTTGGCCCAGGTCAGCGTGTTGTTCATGGCACTACTCCTTTGCGTCTGAAGCTGATTATAATCTTCTGTATTCGCAAAGAATTTAGAGATTATGAAAAACCATTTTCCAAAATTGGAAGGTTGGTGCCATGAGCGAGCTCTACGACTGGAATGACCTCAAGTATTTTCTGGCGGTAGCGCGTGCCGGCGGCCTGACTCCCGCCGCCAGCGCACTGCGCACCAGCGCCTCCACGGTGTCTCGCCATATCGACGGCATGGAGGCCCGCCTCGGCGTGCGCCTCTTCCTGCGCCAGCAGCGCGGCTACCTGCTCACCGATCAGGGTAGCGCCCTGTTCGCCCACGTGGCCGAGGTCGAGCGCGCGATGAAAGCCGTGGAGCGCAATAGCGGCGCGGTGGGCGAAATCGCCGGCACCATCAAGCTGGCGGCCTCCGAGTCGCTGTCGAACTACCTTGTGGTGCCCTATCTGGTCGAGTTTGCCCGCCGCTACCCGCAGGTCAGCGTGCAGATGGTGGTCAGCAGCAATAGCGCCGACCTGTCCCGGCGCGAGGCCGACCTCGCCCTGCGTCTGGTCAACCCGCAGCAGCGCGAGCACGCGCCGGACTATATCGCCCACTACCTCGGCATGGTGGGCTTTGGCCTGTACTGCACCCCGGCGGCATTGGCGCAGGTCAGCGACTGGCGCGAGCTGGACTATGTGTCCTGGGACGAGGGCCTGGTCAGAATGCCGGTCCGCGAGTGGCTGGCCACACTGTTTCCAGGCAAGCAGCCCGTGCTGCGCACCAATACCCTGCATACGCAATACGTGGCTGCCCTCAGTGGCATGGGCGCCATCATGCTGCCTTGTTTTGCGGGTGATGCCGATGCCGGCTTGCAGCGACTGGATACGGCGGAGCTGGAAACCGAGCGCGAGCTGTGGCTGCTTTATCATCGGGATCTGAAAGGCAGTCAGCGGGTGCTGGCGATGCGGGATTTTTTGCAGGAGCTGGTGGGGCGGTTGGTGCCGGAGCCGGGGGGAATTGAGGGCAAGGAGGCTGGGTTAGCTGCCACTGTGACCGGCTAAGCCGCGTGGCGGGCGAAGAACGCGTTTACCTCATCGTCCGTAGCAAACTCACTGCGATCAGCCGCCTTTATCGCTTCTTGCAAGTCCAGTAGTTGCGGTACACGCCAGCCAGCGGGCTGACTTGAAAAGGCAGCAGGCTTCTTGACCGCATATTTCAGTGGACCAGAGATGCGGTCGCCGATGTTTGATATATTCACGGAGTGCCCCTTGGGTTTTGTAGCCAACTGGTTTACCCGCATTGTGCGAGGTGCGCAGCGCGAAATCCAGCCCGCACTCGGAGGCTATTTCCTGTGCGGAGGGTAAGCTGGCGATCAGTGTAGCGCCACCTCGTCACCCGGAAGGCAAAAAAGCGTAGGGCGGAGCCCCGAAGGGTTTCCGCCGCATGACGGTGTTGGCCCATGCTTTGCAGCCAAAGAGTATTGCATGGGGGCAGGCGAAAAAAGCGCAAGTGCCTGAGCATATGCGGGTTGTTACTATTACCTTTCCCATGCGGCGGAAACCCTTCGGGGTTCCGCCCTACGCGAGCTAATGATCGCCAACAGCGCTAAGTCCCATGCTGTTGGCGATCATGCCTTTAAAGCCCCAGCTTCTTCTCCAGATAATGAATATCCACCCCACCCTTGGCGAAGTTCGCATCGCGCATGATTTCATCACGGTGCAGGGGGATATTGGTCTTGATGCCGTCTACCACAATTTCATCCAGGGCGTTGCGCATACGGGCAAAGGCAACATCGCGGGTGGGGCCGAAGGCGATGAGCTTGCCGATCAGGGAATCGTAGAAGGGGGGCACGGTGTAGCCGGAATAAATATGCGAATCCATGCGGATGCCGGGGCCGCCGGGGGCGTGGTAATAGTCGATCTTGCCGGGGCAGGGCATGAAGGTGCGCGGGTCTTCGGCGTTGATGCGGCACTCGATGGCATGGCCACGGATGACGATGTCTTTCTGCGTCACCGAGAGGCCCTTGCCAGCAGCGATGCGCAGCTGTTCTTTGATAATGTCGATGCCAGTGACCAGCTCGGTAACCGGGTGCTCCACCTGCACGCGCGTGTTCATTTCAATAAAATAGAAGCGCTCGTTTTCGTAAAGGAACTCGAAGGTGCCGGCGCCACGATACTTGATGTGCTGGCAGGCCTTGACGCAGGCGGCGGCGACTTCTGCGCGCAATTTTTCCGGGATATGCGGAGCAGGCGCTTCTTCAACCACTTTCTGGTGGCGGCGTTGCAGGGAGCAGTCACGGTCACCGAGGCTGATGGCATTGCCTTCGCCGTCGCCGATCACCTGGATTTCCACATGGCGCGGATGCTCCAGGAATTTCTCCATGTACACGGTGTCGTCGCTGAACGCGGCCTTGGCCTCGGAGCGGGTGACAAACAGGGAGTTGAGCAGGGCCGATTCGGTATGCACCACGCGCATGCCGCGACCACCGCCGCCGGCAGCGGCCTTGATGATGATGGGGTAGCCGATTTTCTTTGCCGCCGCGAGAGCGTTTTCCTCGGTCACGGCGCCATCGGAGCCGGGCACGGTGGGCACGCCGGCGGCCTTCATGGCGACAATGGCCGAGACCTTGTTGCCCATGAGTCGGATGCTTTCGGCGCGCGGGCCGATAAAGGTGAAGCCGGATTTTTCCACAGCCTCGGCAAAGTCGGCGTTTTCCGCGAGGAAACCGTAGCCGGGGTGTATGCCCTGGGCGTCGGTCACTTCGGCGGCGGAGATCAGGGCCGGGATGTTGAGGTAGGAGTCCTTGCTGGCGGCGGGGCCGATACAGACGGCTTCGTCGGCCAGGCGCACATGCATCAGGTCACGGTCGGCCTTGGAGTAAACGGCGACCGTGCGTATGCCCATTTCCTTGCACGCCCGCAAGATGCGTAGCGCGATTTCGCCGCGGTTGGCGATGACCACCTTCTCGAGCACTGGCATATCCTTTATACGATCGTGAAGAGGGGTTGATCGAATTCCACGGCCTGGCCGTTGTCCACCAGAATGCTCTCGATGGTGCCGGACTGTTCGGCCTCGATCTGGTTCATCATCTTCATGGCTTCGACGATGCAGACGACATCACCCTTCTGCACGGTCTTGCCGACTTCGACAAAGGAGGCGGCGCCCGGCGAGGCGGAGCGGTAGAAGGTGCCGACCATGGGCGAGCGCTGCACGAAGCCACGGGTGGCGGGTTCCTTGGCGGCGGGGGCGGTGCCTTTGGTGGCCTCGTTGTTGCCGTTATCGGCAGGGGCGGGCGCATGCGTGGGCGCGGGCGCCGGAGCATAGCCGGCGGGCGCGGCGGTGATGTACTGGGTGGTGGCGGCCTTGGGGTGGCGGCAGATGCGCACCGACTCTTCGCCCTCGGTAATCTCCAGTTCGTCGATGCCCGACTCTTCCAGCAGTTCGATCAGCTTCTTGATCTTGCGAATATCCATGGTTCAACGGTCTCTAAACAGGGTTCAGGGTTGCAGGCGGCGGATGGCATGGCTCAGGGCCAGTTCATAACCCTGGGGCCCAAGGCCGACGATCACGCCTGCAGCAATATCGGAAAAATAGGAATGGTGCCGGAAACTCTCGCGGGCATGCACGTTCGACAGGTGAACTTCAACGAAGGGCAGCTTTACCGCCAGCAGGGCGTCACGCAGGGCCACCGAGGTGTGCGTGAACGCGGCGGGATTGATGATGACAAAGGCGGTGCCGTCGCTGCCAGCTACCTGAATGCGGTCCACCAGCGCACCTTCGTGGTTGCTTTGCAGGCTCTCCAGGCTCAGCCCGGCTGCTTCGGCCTGCGCCAGCAGGCGCCCGTTGATGCTGTCGAGGGTGTCAGCCCCGTAAATGCCGGGCTCGCGTTGGCCCAGCAGGTTCAGGTTGGGGCCGTGCAAAACAAGAATACTGGCCATGCGTTTCCCTAAAGCTGACTCTAATTTGCTGCGGAGTCAGAGACTTGAATGCGTCCGTAGGCGTGACCGGGCAGTTTCGCATTATACCCGGTACTGCCCTCCCGACAAGTCTGCGAACTGGTACGGGAGCTTGTTACTGCTCTTAATTTCTACAAACAGGCCGGTATCTGCCCCATTCACGCCCGAAGATACCGGAAGCCCGCAGGCAAGGCAATTACAGTTGGATTAAGTCTCGCTGGCCGGCAGCAGCCTGTTTTGCACCCACTGTATGAAGTCTGGTGCCGGCATTTCCCCGAGCAGGCGCAGGGCTTTCAACTCGTGGCCCTGGCGGTCATAGCTGATCAGAGCGGGCAAGCCGGACAGCTTGTAGCGGTCGAGCGCGGCCTCGGTTGCCGGGGTCATGGTGCTGGCGTCTATGCGCAGCAGGGTCAGCGGGCCCAGCGCGGCCTGCACGTCGGCGCGGTTGAAAACCTGGGTTTTCCAGACCTGGCAGCTGCTGCACCAGTCGGCATAAAACTCCAGCAGCACCGGGCGGCCCTGTACGGCTTGCAAAACCTGGTCCAGCGCTTCAGGCGGGATGGTCTGGAATTGCCCGGCTGACACGGAGGCCAGTCGGAAGACGGGGGCCGCGGCCGGCTCCTGTGCCAGACGCCAAGCCAGCAAGCCGCTGCCGGTGGCCAGCAGGGCCAGAATCATGGCCCCGGCCAGCGTGCCGGCACCGGGTCGGCGCAGCAGCAGCCCGGCAGGCAGGGCCAGCAGCAGGGCGAGGGTGGCAAGCAGGACTATCCATAGCGTGGGCTGTGTCATGGCGGCATGCTAACCGAAACCGGGCAGCCTTGCATGGTGGCTGTAGGGCAGTCAGTGTAGAATCCGGCCTTTGTGCGTGGCCGATGGCGGCAGGGTGCGCTGTGCGCCCGCGTAACCATGGCGGCATCGTGCACGGGAATGACATCTGTGCCGTGTATACGTGCACACAGCGTACTCTGCGATGGGGCGCGAACGGTTTCTTATCAGGTTTTATCAGGCGCTAAGCCTGGTGGCACTACGGGATTATCTGGGCATGGCAGCGTGGCGGGGCGGAGAGTGGCGGGAGCGGTTGGCCGAGGGCATGGAAAAGCTGCGTGAGCGCTGGTTGCTGGCGGAGCATGCTCCGCTGGCGGGCAGCGTGCTGCTGATCATCATCGTGATCGAACTGGGTCTGGGCTGGTACTGGAGCCGGGAGCCCGAGCTGTTCCCGGTGCAGGCGACCACCTCTGCCGGCCAGACCGTTCCAGTGCCGGGCTATGTGCTGGCCAATACCACGGCACGGGTCGCACGCACCCTGCTCGACAAGCCCGGCGGCTATATCAGCAACGACATGCTGCCTCCCGGTCTGTTCATGGACAACATGCCCTCCTGGGAACTGGGCGTGGTGCATCAGCTGCGCGACATGACCCGTGCCCTGCACCGCGACATGAGCGTTTCGCGCGCGCTCTATGTAGAAGACAAGGACCTGGCCACCGCCGAGACCCAGTTCAACTTCGATACGGACTCCTGGCTCTTTCCCAGCACCGAATCGCAGTACCGGCGTGGCGCCGACGGCCTCCAGGCCTATGCCGACCGCCTGACCCTGAATGACGGTCACAGCGCCCAGTTCTACCCCCGCCCCGACTACCTGAACCACTGGCTGTCGGATGTTGATGTCAGCCTGGGACGGCTGTCTTCCGAGCTGAATGCCGCGTTGCCGGAGAACGCCGTGGCTCTGCCCCCTGACGGCGGCGCGGTGCTGCCGGTGCAGCACAGCACCTCCTGGTCGCAGATCGACAATGTCTTCTATGAGTCACGCGGCTCCGCCTGGGCGCTCATCCACCTGCTCAAGGCCGTGGAGATCGACTTCGGCCCCGAGCTCAAACAGCACAATGCCCAGCTCAGCCTGCGTGCCGCCATCCACGAACTGGAGGCCACCCAGCAGACGGTGTGGAGCCCGGTCATTCTCAATGGCTCCGGCTTCGGCCTGTTTGCCAACCATTCCCTCGTCATGGCCAACTACCTGAGCCGGGCGCAGGCCGATCTCAAGGACGTGCGCGAGCTGATGCAGCAGTAGAAAGCCCCTGAATTTGCTGGTAAAACAGCAGTTATGTGACGGCCGTAAATGCTGTGTTTCGTGTTGTGCGCCCTGCCTCACACGTGCCAACAGGCTCACAAAAAATACCCGGTCACCCTTGGGTGAATGGCTGGACATCACTCCGGCAAGCCAATACATTACGCAAGCGCCGGGTGCGACAATTGGTCGCAGCGGCGCAAAGTGGGTTTTGGCGTTTCCTGGCAGGAAGCGTCGGTGAGGTTGTGCGGACCGGTTACGGTGCGGCTCCTCGTTCCCTTAATCACCGCAAGGTGATGCATTTCTGGGTGCGGCTGGACGCCATTACCACCATCTCCGCTGGTTCGTGCGGTCTTGTCGTTTTCCTGTTGAAAAAAGCCATCTGCCTTCTGGACGCTGTCCGGAAACGTATGCTGACGACGCTGGCTCCTTTTGGGGGGAGGCTGGTCGCAGTAACGCAGGGACAGGCGCATAACAATAAACAGGAGTAGACGCATGCGGTCGTCAGTTTTACTTCGGACGGTGGTTGCGCTTTCATTACTCGGGCTGGCCGGCTCTGCCATGGCCACCCAGTGGGACATGACGCCCGGTGTGACGGATGTCAGTCACGCGGTCTACGGTCTGCATCGCACGGTCTTCCTCATCTGCTGTGTCATTGGCGTGTTTGTTTTTGGCGCCATGTTCTGGACCATCCTCTTTCATCGCAAGTCGCAGGGCGCGCAGGCGGCCCATTTCCACGAAAGCACCAGGGTGGAAATCCTCTGGACCATCCTGCCCTTCATCATCCTGATTACCATGGCCATTCCCGCCACCCGCGTGCTCATCAACATGTATGACACCGGCAATGCCGACATGACCCTGCGTATTACCGGTTCGCAGTGGAAGTGGAACTACGAATACCTGTCGTATGGCGACAACAAGGACGTCAACCTGTCCTTCTACTCTGTGCTCGCCACCCCGAGCGACGAGTATGCCCGGCAGAAAAACAGCAGCGTCGTTGACAGCGTGCTGGGCAAGAACCAGCCCGACTTCAGCAAGGACCCGAATTACCTGATGGAGGTCGACAAGCCTCTGGTGATTCCGTCCGGCAAGAAAGTGCGCTTCCTGATTACCTCCGACGACGTCATCCACGCCTGGTGGGTGCCTGACTTCGCCGTAAAGCGTGACGCCATCCCCGGTTTCATCAACGAAGAGTGGGCGGAAATTCCGCCCGGCAAGGAAGGCACCTATGTGGGCCGTTGCGCCGAGCTCTGTGGCAAGGACCACGCCTTCATGCCCATCGTGGTAGTCGTGAAGACGCAGACCGATTTTGACGCCTGGCTCAAGGCCGCCAAGATACAGCAGGCCGCCGATATCGCCGCCGCTGCCAACTCCGCGACCTACAAGTTTGCCAGCCTCGACGAGGCCACCACCTTCGGCAAGACCGTGTTTGAAGCGCGCTGCGCCGCCTGCCACCAGTCTACCGGTACCGGCCTGCCGCCGATGTTCCCGGCTCTCAAGGGCTCGCCGATTGCCTCCGACAAGGCGCACAAGGCTGAGCACATCCAGATCGTGCAGAACGGCAAGAACGGTCGCATGCCGGCGTGGAAGGGTATCCTGACACCCAAGGAAATGGCAGGGGTAATCACCTACGAGCGTAACGCCTGGGGCAACAATACCGGCGATCTCGTGCAGCCTTCCGACGTAGTCGTCAAATAATTTAGGGGAATTGGAATGAGTCACGCAGCTTCCGACGACGCCCATGGCGGCCACGACGGGCATGAACACCACCATGTGCTGAAGCCCTTCTGGCAGCGCATGTTCACCACCACCAATCACAAGGACATCGGTACCCTGTACCTGATTTTCGCCTTGTGCATGCTGATGACCGGCGGCTTCTTCGCCATGATCATTCGTGCTGAACTGATGTACCCCGGTCTGCAGTTCCTGCAGCCCGACACCTTCAACCAGATGACCACGGCCCACGGCCTCATCATGGTGTTCGGCGCCATCATGCCGGCCTTCACCGGCTTCGCCAACTGGCTGGTGCCGATGCAACTCGGCGCGCCTGACATGGCGCTGCCGCGTCTCAACAATTTTTCCTTCTGGCTGCTGCCGTTTGCGTTCAGCCTGCTCATCGGCGCCGAGATCATGGCCGCGCTGGGCATGGGCGCTGCGCCCAATTTCGGCTGGACCTTCTACGCGCCGTTGTCCACCAAGTTTGGCCCGCCCAGCACCGACTTCTTCATTTTCTCCGTACACATGATGGGTATGTCGTCGATTCTTGGCGCCATCAATGTCGTCGTCACCATCTTCAACCTGCGTGCCCCCGGCATGACCCTGATGAAGATGCCGCTGTTCGTGTGGACTTGGCTGATTACCGCCTTCCTGCTGATTGCCGTGATGCCTGTGCTGGCCGGCGCCGTCACCATGATGCTGACCGACCGCCACTTCGGCACCAGCTTCTTCGATGCCGCCGGTGGCGGTGACCCGGTGATGTTCCAGCACGTCTTCTGGTTCTTCGGGCACCCCGAGGTCTACATCATGATTTTGCCGTCCTTCGGCATCATCTCCGCCATCATCCCCACCTTCTCGCGCAAACCGCTGTTTGGCTACGCCTCCATGGTGTACGCCACGGCCTCCATCGCCGTGCTGTCCTTCGTGGTGTGGGCGCATCACATGTTCACCACCGGGCTGCCGCTGGCTGGCTCGCTGTTCTACATGTACATGACCATGCTGATCGCCGTGCCCACGGGCGTGAAGGTGTTCAACTGGGTCGCCACCATGTGGAAGGGTTCGCTCAGCTTTGAAGTGCCCATGCTGTTTGCCATCGCCTTCGTGGTGCTGTTCACCATCGGCGGCTTCTCCGGCATCATGTGTGCCATCGTGCCGGCCGACTACCAGTACCAGGACACCTACTTCGTCGTGGCCCACTTTCATTACGTGCTGGTGACCGGCTCGCTGTTCTCCATCTTCGCCGGCGTCTACTACTGGATTCCGAAGTGGAGCGGCCACATGTTCAATATCAAGGCGGCCAAGTTCCATTTCTGGAGCTCCCTGCTCTCGGTCAACCTGCTGTTCTTCCCCATGCACTTCGTGGGTCTGGCCGGCATGGCGCGTCGCTACGCGGATTACCCGGCCCAGTTTGCCAACCTGAACTTCTGGATTTCCATTGGCGGCTTCTGGTTTGGCCTGACCCAGCTTGTTTTTATCTACATTCTGGTCACCATCAAGAAAGGCCCCAGGGTCGATGCACAGGTGTGGGAAGGCGCGCATGGACTGGAGTGGACGCTGCCCAGCCCGGCACCGTATCACTCCTTTACCGAGCCGCCCGTTGTCGAATAAATGCTGATGTTGCAGGCTACGCCCCGGCCCACGCGGCCGGGTGCATGGCAGGCATGGTGTGGCCATGAGTAGAAAGAACACGATAGACAGCAAGAACCGCGTGTTGTTGCTGAAATTGTCGGTCGTGGGGGTGGTGATGTTTGCCTTCGCCATCTTCGTCATGCCACCGATTTACACGGTGTTCTGCCAGATCACCGGCCTGAACGGCAAGACCAACAAGCGCGCGGTGCCGGCGCCCTCGGGCCCGGCAGACATGAGCCGGGAGCTGCGTATCGAGTTCCTGACCGCTGTCGATCCGGGCCTGCCTTGGGACTTTCGTTACCAGACATCGCGTCTGGTCACGCATCCCGGCCAGATTACGCAGACGCTTTTTTACGTGAAGAATAATGCCGATCACCCGGTGACCGGCCACGCGGTACCCTCGATCTCGCCGAACGAGGCCGCACGCTACTTCAAGAAGACGCAGTGTTTTTGTTTCAGCAACCAGACGCTGGCAGGAGGGGAAGGCAAGGAAATGCCCGTGGTCTTTTACGTAGACCCGGCGATCCCCAGTGACCTCACCACCATCACCTTGTCATACACGTTTTACAAACAACCGGATCCGACCCCGGTCAGCACGCATTAGGGTCGTCAGAGGGGGGAATTCGATGTCTGCACCAGATAAGCATGTTGACGGCAAGCCTACACAGTATCACGTGCCTACCAGCAGTCCCTGGCCCATCATGGGCGCCATCGTCATCTACATGTGTGCGCTGGGCGCGGGCAATGTCGTGCAGAGCCACGATGTCACCCATATCGTCGCCGGCAAGGGCACCTTCAATTTCCTGCTGCCCATCGGCTTCTTCGGCGTCTTCCTGCTCATGGTGTTCTGGTTCCGCGACGTGATACACGAGTCGCTCACCAATATGAACTCGGCGCAGATGGACCGCTCCTACCGTCAGGGCATGGCTTGGTTCATTTTTTCCGAGGTCATGTTCTTCGGCGCCTTCTTTGGCGCCATGTTTTATGCACGCTGGCTGGTGGTGCCGTGGCTGGCGGGCGAGGGCGACAAGGGGGTCATGACCCACGAAGTGCTGTGGCCCAATTTCCAGGACATGTGGCCACTGCTGAAAACGCCGGGCGGCAAGACCGTGCAGGCCATGGATCCCTGGGGCCTGCCCTTCGTCAACACCATCCTGCTGCTGACCTCCTCGGTAACGCTGACGGTTGCCCATCATGCCCTGCTGGAGGGCAAGCGTGCGCGCCAGATCGGCTTCCTCGCGCTTACCTTTACGCTGGGTATCCTGTTCCTGGGCTGTCAGGCGACGGAATACCATCATGCCTACACGGAAATGGGCCTGACCCTGCAGTCCGGTATCTATGGTTCCACCTTCTTCATGCTGACCGGCTTCCACGGCCTGCACGTGACGATAGGCACCATCATGCTGATCACCATGTTCGTGCGCAGCATCAAGGGCCAGCTGACCCCCGAAAACCACTTCGCCTTTGAGGCTGCCGCCTGGTACTGGCACTTTGTGGACGTGGTCTGGCTGTTCCTGTTTACCTGTGTGTATTGGCTTTAACAGCAAGGAGATTGATGGGTATCGCTCCGCTCCACCCATCCTGCATTTGCTGCCGCAGGATGGGTGGAGCGCAAGCGATACCCATCGGTCAGAGCACCAAACGAAGAAAAGCCCGGCTGGCCGGGCTTTTTTACTGGCGATGAGCGGTATTACTTGCTCAGCGCAGGCGTCTCGATGACAGCCACGGCGTGCTGCTGCGGGAAACCATGCGGCTGGATGTAGCCCAGCTTGGCCATGATGTACAGCGAAGCGAACAGCACGATGGACAATGCCAGACGTAAAGTCAGGAATTTCAGGGCCTTGCGGGAGTGGCCCCGTTCTGCCCGCAGCATGTGAAACAGGGCGGTGAACAGGTTGGCGACGACGGCAAAGAGTACGATAAGTACAAAGATCTTGACGAGCATAGGGGCTGGGTTCTCACTGCACAGGTTAATAATTGATCAATTCTAGCGCAAAGCCAGGCTTTTTTGGCGCCAGTCCGATGAAACTCACCGTAGCAGGTCGCCATTTCGCGCCTCCCTGGTGGACGCTGCTGCTGACAGCCCTCACCATGACGCTGTTTTACCGTCTGGGAGTGTGGCAGCTGCACCGTGCAGATTACAAGCAAGAACTGATCCAACAATATACAGGCCGTGCCGGGCAGGCCCCTCTGGGCTGGTCGGCACTGCAGGCCAAGGGCACGGATGTGCTGGCCTGGCCGGTGCGTTTGCAGGGCAGCTTCGACAACAAGGACACTGTCCTGCTCGACAACCAGTTTGAGCAGGGCCAGCCTGGCTACCACATCCTGACCGTATTCCGGGTGGGTGGCGGGGCGGTACTGGTGGATCGTGGCTGGCTGGCTTCACCGCCGGATCGTGGCCTGCCGTTGGTGCCACCCGCTACGGCCAGCGTGCTACTGGGGAGTGTGGCCCTGCCCAGCGTAGGCATCAAGGTGGGTGACGAGGACTACCAGACACGCCCCCTGCGGGTGCTGCGGCTGGACATCAAGGCTCTGGGGACGGCGCTGGGCCTGCCCTTGCAGCCCTACCTGATACGACTTGACGGCGCGGCCACCGACGGTTTTGTACGGCGCTGGCCGCCAGTGGTGAACCCCGAGTTTGGCCCGGAAAAGAGCCGGGGCTATGCGTTTCAGTGGTTCAGCATGATGGTGGCAGTGTTTATCGTTTTTATCGTAGTCAACAGCAAAAGAATCAGTCCTGAATGAATACTCGTAGTCTCGGCCCTACTGGCCGCCCGGCTGGCGGCCCTGTAAAAACCATCGATCCTGCGCAGGTGCGTCGCAACCGTATCGTGCTGTGCCTGCTCCTCCTCTCCTTCGTGCTGCCCTTCGTGGTCGGGCATCTGGCCTACTTCGATGGCTGGTTCAAGGGTACGCCCACGACCAACAAGGGCGAACTGCTGAGTCCACCAGCGGCCTTTGCCGACCTGCACCTGCAGGGACTGGACGGCAAGCCCCTCTCGGCGGCCTTCCTCGATCATCACTGGTGGTTACTCTATGTGTTGCCGGCACAGTGCGATACGGCCTGCCACAACCGCCTCTACCAGATGCGGCAAGTGCGGCGCGCCACCGGGCAGGAGGCTGATCGCGTCAAACTGGTGTTGGTGCAACCGCAGCAGCCCGATATCGCCACCGTCGGCCTGCTGAGCCAGCAGTTCCCCGATATCGTGCGTGTGAATGGTTCGGCGCCTGCCATCAATCAGGCCCTTGCAGCGGCCACCGCCAGCGCGGCGGGGGCAGGGCGGCTCTACATCATGGACCCCATGGGCTACATCATGCTGAGCTACGCGCCCGAGGCCGATGAAAAAACCTCCATCGTCAAGGCGCAGGACGTGCTCGACGATCTCAAGAACCTGCTCAAGGCCTCACAAATTGGCTAGCAAGCGGCAGTGGCTGACCCGCCTTGCCACGGCCGGCGCCGTGCTGGTGTTCTGCGTCATCATGCTGGGGGCGTGGACGCGCCTGAGCGACGCCGGCCTCGGTTGCCCCGACTGGCCGACCTGCTACGGCATGCTCACCGTGCCCACCGAGGCCGCCGACGTGGCGCGTGCCGATGCCCTCTATCCGGCGCAGCCGGTGGAGGCGCCCAAGGCCTGGCCGGAAACCATACACCGGTATTTTGCGTCCAGTCTCGGCTGCACCATCATTGCCCTGGCGCTGCTGGCCTGGCTGGGCCGGCGCGAGCCCGGTATGCCGGTCAAGCACGCGCTATTCCTGCTGTTTCTGGTCTGCGTGCAGGGTGCCTTTGGTGCCTGGACGGTGACCATGAAGCTGTTTCCGCCCGTGGTCACCACCCACCTGTTGCTGGGCTTTACCACCTTTACTCTACTGGTGCTGCTGGCCCTGCGCGGTGCGGCGGCGTTTCCGCCGCTGGGTGATTCAGCCTGCGCCCGTCTGCTGCCACTGGCAGGCATCGCCATCGCCGTGCTGGCAGTGCAGATATTCCTGGGCGGCTGGACGGCCTCGAACTATGCCGCCGCCAGTTGCACCGAGTTGCCAGTTTGCCAGAGCGGCTGGCAGCAGCAGCTGAACTTTCATGATGCCTTCCAGCCTTTTGGGCGGCAGGTGCAGACTTACCAGTACGCCCCGCAACTGGGGGCAGACGCCAAGCTCACCATCCATGTTGTGCACCGGATTGGCGCATGGTGCACCAGCGCCGTGCTGCTGACGCTGGTCGTTTTCCTGTGGCGGGCGGCCGGGCAGGCGCGTTATCGTCGCTTCGCCCTGGCGCTGCTGGCGCTGCTGGCCGTGCAGGTCAGTCTGGGCATATCCAATATCGTCTTCCAGCTGCCTTTGCCGGTAGCGGTGGCGCATAATGCGGTGGCAGCCTTGCTACTGCAATTGCTGGTGGCCCTGGCCTTCAGCCTTTATCGCGAGAGGGAGCGCACATGAGCGCAATCAATGCATCCAATGGAGTCGCGGCCGGGCAGCCGCTGTGGCGGGCCTACTGGGAGCTGACCAAGCCCCGCGTGGTCATGCTCCTCATGGTGACCGCCGTGGTGGGCATGTTCCTGGCGACGCCGGGAGCCGTGCCGGCCACGGTGCTCATTCTTGGCTCGCTGGGCATGGCGCTGGCGATGATGGCCTCGGCCACCGTCAATCAGGTCATGGACCAACGCATAGACGCCATCATGGCGCGCACCCATCGCCGCCCGCTGGTGCAGGGGCAGGTCAGCACCGCTGCCGCCCTGTGGTTTGCGCTGGCGCTGGCGGTGAGTTCGCTGGTCATCCTCTGCGTGTTCATCAATACGCTGACCGCCGTGCTCACCGTGTTCGGCATGGTCGGCTATGCGTTTATCTATACGCTCTACCTGAAGCGGGCGACGCCGCAGAATATTGTCATCGGCGGGCTCGCCGGTGCGCTGCCACCGCTGCTGGGCTGGACTGCCGTAACCGGGCAGGTGCAGCCCTATGCGCTGCTGCTGGTGCTGATCGTGTTTACCTGGACGCCGCCGCACTTCTGGGCGCTGGCCATTCACCGCCGCGATGACTACGCACGCGCCGCCATTCCCATGCTGCCGGTTACGCACGGCATCGAGTTCACCAAAACCGCCGTGCTGCTCTACACCGTGTTGCTCTGCATCATTGCCTTGCTGCCTTATCTCACCGGCATGAGCGGGCTGATTTACCTGGCCGGCTCCTCGGTGCTGGGCCTGATTTTCCTGGCCTATGCCCTGCGCCTGAAATTCAGCAACAACTCGCGCCTGCCCATGCAGACCTTTGGGTACTCGATTACCTATCTTTTCCTGCTGTTCGGCTTTCTGCTGGTGGATCACTATTTCATGTTCCGCCTGACCGCTTTGTAGGGCGCCACAGGGGCATGGTGGCCCAGCTTGCCACCGTGCCCACCGACGGCGCGGGCCTGCGCCAACAAGCATCGTTTTGCCTCAATCTGCGCTCCTGTGGTGCGCGTCATTCAGCCTCCCTGCTGGCTGTGGCAGGTGTCTTGAGCCAGCTCAATCCAGCCCCCAATTCAGCCTTTACATAAACTAACAATTTCGCTGTGGCGTGATTGCAAGCCTAATGTTTTCCGTGTCTAATCAAGACTCCCGTTGTAACTACAGCCACTACTTATACCCGCAAATGGGCGGTAGCGGCGGATGCAAGCGGCGGCGGGCTGGGGTCTATAAAAAGAGTTGTGTGTGAGGTTTTACCATGTCGAATCGTGAACAGGGCACCGTGAAGTGGTTTAACGATGCCAAGGGTTTTGGTTTCATTCAGCGTCAGGCTGGCGAAGACGTATTCGTGCATTTTCGCGCCATCCGCGGTGACGGTCACCGTTCCCTGAAAGATGGCCAGAAGGTGGAATTCACCGTGGTCAAAGGTCAGAAAGGTTTTCAGGCCGAAGACGTTCAGCCGATTGACTGAGCGCTTTGGTAAAAGTGGCCTCGTTTGAGGCCATTTTTATTTCCTGAAGCGGTGGCCTGCCAGCAGAATGGCGGGCCGCTCAGGCGAGAGCCTGCTCACGATCTTTACCGTCATGCACTGCAAGTCAATACTTCGCGGGGCAGGGTGGGGCGCAAGGTTTGTTTTTCAAACCGACGGCCCCGGCTTTTGTCGTGCTGAAAATTGGCTCTGCTCGTCTGTTGCGTAAGGCTGTGCGGCGTTGTGGGTGCTGGCAAGAAGATAACTTGCCGGTCGCGCTGCATTGCCTGACGCCGGCTGAACGCACGGAACGACAATGATAATAAAGATGGTGAGCAGGCTCTAACCGCCTGCCTCCTGCCGGAACGGCAGATGCTGCAAGGCATCCTGCTGGTAAGCCCTCACGTAAGTTTCTTCCTCCTGCACAAAGCGCTGCACGGCGGCCATGAAGGCCGGCTCGGCGAGCCAGTGGGCGGAGCAGGTCAGCACCGGGCCGAAACCGCGGCTCAGCTTGTGCTCGCCCTGCGTGCCGGGGTCGAAGTGCTGTAGCCCCCGCTCCAGACAGTATTCTATCCCCTGGTAATAACATGCCTCGAAGTGCAGGCAGTCCACGTTGGCGAGTGCGCCCCAGTAGCGTCCGTAGAGCGTGGTCTTGTCGTGGAAGAACAGCGCCGCCGCCGCCGGCTGGCCATGTGCCTCCGCCAGTACCAGCAGCAACTGCTGCGGCATGCTGCCAGCGATGGCGCCGAAGAAGGCACGCGACAGGTAGGGGCGCTGGCCGTGCTCGGCATAGGTCTGCTGGTAGCAGCGGTAGAAAAAGTCCCAGTGTTCTTCCGTCAGCTCGGCGCCGCCCAGACGACGGCAGCTGACGCCCTGCTCGGCCACGCGACGGCGCTCGGCCTTGATGCTCTTGCGGCGCTTGCTGGTGAGCGCTTGCAGGAAGCCCTCGAAGCCACCATATCCCTGATCCTGCCAGGCAAACTGGCAGCCCCGGCGCAGTGCCAGCCCCTGTTGTTCGCACAGCGCCTGCCAGTCGGGCGGCAGGAACAGGCCATGCCAGGACGAGGCGCCACAGGCCGTCGCCTCGGCACGCACGCCGGCCAGCAGGGCCGGGCCTGCGGCCTCCAGACTAACACCCGGCGCCAGCAGGCAGCGTGGCCCCGGCACGGGGGTAAAGGGAATACTGCTGACCAGCCGTGGGTAGTAGTCGAGGCCATGGTGTTGGTAGGCCTCGGCCCAGCCGTGGTCAAACACGTATTCGCCCCGGTTGTGGGTCTTGCGGTAGAGCGGCAGCAGGGCGAGGGCTTTTCCCTCCTCCTCCAGCAGCAGGTGGCGGGGCGTCCAGCCGGTGGCCTTGCTGACGGCGCCGGACTGCTCCAGCGCCGCGAGGAAAGGCAAGCTGAGAAAGGGGTAGTCACCGGCACTTTCCCACAGGGTGGCGGGGGCGTCTGTGATGGCGGCTAGCGTGCGTCGATACATTGCTGGGGGCTCGCTGGGGCTGCCGCTGGGCGGTTGCTGCGGTGTTTGAGTCTGGTGGTGCCGTTCGTCGCCTGTCTACTTGTAGTACACTGCGCAGCCTTGGTGGCAATTGGCTGATGGTTCAGGCCGGGCAGGGGGTTGAAAAGCTGCCCCATGGGCTGGTCCCGGCAACAAAATAATGCCAACAGACCCCAATGGAAACAAGCGTTTAAATTGCTTAAGCTTGCGCGTTGGCTGCCACCGGTGGATTTCCGGGCTTTGGCGGCTACTGGTGCTGGCGCGCGGATGGCGGCGCCTGATGAGGGTGGTTCAAGGTAGAGACTGATGAAAAAGAAACAATTGTTGATAGCCATGTATGTGGCCCTGTCGCTCGGCTATGCGCTGACCGGCCTGGTGATGCTGCTGGCCCCCACGGCCGGCCTTGCGGTTTTTCCGTTTTCCTTCCTGCCGGTGGGCGGCTCCGGCGGCCCCATTATCCTGTATTTTGTGCGTGTGCTGGGGCTGGTCGATCTGGCGCTGGCGCCGCTCTTTTTCTGGTGTGCGCGCAACCTGAAAAAGCGCAAGATCGTGCACGGGGCGCTCAGCATCTATGTGCTGGGCCTGCTACTGCTGGATGTACTGCAGATGCTCAAGTCGGCCTCCTTGCCGGCGGGCAATTTCTGGGCGCCCTTTGCGCTGCTGGTGATGCTGCCCGCCATACTGATGGCACTGGCGGCCTTGCCGCCGCTGCCGGCACGGGTCAAGGGGCCGCGTGAGCAGGGTCTGGTGAAGTGGTTCAATGCCACCAAGGGCTTTGGCTTTGTCACCCGCGCCCAGGGCGACGACGTGTTTGTGCACTACCGCTCCATCCGTGGCGAGGGCCACCGCACCCTGCGTGAAGGCCAGCAGGTGGAGTTTGTGGTGGTCAAGGGCGACAAGGGCCTGCAGGCCGAAGACGTGCAACCGCTGTAGGAAATCATATGAGCAAGCAGCGCTATCACGCCCGCTCCGCTTTGACCGCCAGCGCTTTATCAAGGAGCTTCAAGATGCGTGTGCAAGGAATTCGCCGGATATGGCTCGCCCTGATTGCCCTCACCCCCTTGCTGAGCGGCTGCGATTATCTGGGCCTCACCGATATTCCGGCTGACACCATGCGCGCCAAATACAGCACGGGAGCACGGTATATTCCGGTGGAAGGCGCACAGGTGCGTATCAAGGAAGCCGGGCAGGGCGACACCGTGCTGCTGATACACGGCTTTGCTTCCTCGGCGGATACCTGGGATGGCTGGAGCCAGGCGCTTTCCGGCCGGTATCACGTGATCAGTGTCGACATGCCGCCCTTTGGCGTGACCGGGCCGCTGCCCGGCATTACCATGAGCCCGGCGGCCTACCAGCAATTCATGGATGCGCTGGTGGCGCAGTTGGGCCTGAAGCAGTTTTATCTGGCCGGCAATTCACTGGGTGGCATGATTTCCTGGCAATACGCCGCGCGCCACCCCGAACATGTGAAAAAGCTGATTCTCGTGGACAGCGCCGGTTATTTTCACGGCGCGCCGCCGCTGCCGATCAGGCTGATGCAGATGCCGGTGGTTGACCGCATCAGCCAGCATTTCACGCCGCGCTTCATGGTCAGCCAGAACGTGCACGATGTGTATGGCGACGCCAGCCGTGTGCCCGAGGGCACCGTGCTGCGCTACCAGGACATGATGCGCCGCGAGGGCAGCCGGCCCGCCATCAGCGCCCTGTTGCCGAGCCTGAAAGGGGCTGATATGTCCGTGCTGGCCACTATCAAAGTGCCGACGCTGATCATGTGGGGGCGCAATGACCGCTGGATTCCGCCAGCCGACGCCGAACAGTTTCATCACGCCATTCCGGGCAGCCAGTTGATCTGGTATGACGGACTCGGCCATATTCCCATGGAAGAAGACCCGCAGCACACCGCTGCGGACGCTGCCCATTTCTTCCAGGCATCCTGAGGTAAACGTGTCCAACGATAGTTCATCAGCATTTACCCACGACCCCACCGGCTGGCAGCTTGATGCCGATCTGGTGCCACAAGAAGAAGGCAAGCTGCGCTTCCAGGACATGGTGCTGCCCACGCCCGTGCTGCACGCCATTTCCGATCTGGGTTTTCAGTATTGCACGCCCATCCAGCAGCGCGTGCTCAAGTTCACCCTCGGCGGTCACGATGCCATCGGCCGCGCCCAGACCGGCACCGGCAAAACCGCCGCCTTCCTGCTCACCATACTCGCTGACCTGCTGAAAAACCCGCCGCCCGAGGAACGCTTTACCGGCGAGCCGCGTGCGCTCATTCTCGCGCCCACGCGCGAGCTGGCCATGCAGATTGCCAAGGACGCCGCCTCGCTCGCGAAGTACACCGACCTGAAAATTGTCACGGTGCTGGGTGGCATGGAATACGACAAGCAGCGCAAGCAGCTGACCCAGGAATACGTGGATATCGTCGTCGCCACGCCGGGTCGCCTGCTCGATTTTGCCGGCAAGCAGGATGTATACCTCGACCAGGTGGAAATCCTCGTGATCGACGAGGCCGACCGCATGCTGGACATGGGTTTCATTCCCGACGTAAAACGCATCGTGCGCATGACGCCGCAGAAAACCCATCGCCAGACCCTGCTGTTTTCCGCCACCTTCACGCCCGACGTGATCAACCTCACCGAGCAGTGGACGTATAACGCCGTGCGCGTGGAGATCGAACCCGAGCAGGTGACCACCGATACGGTGGAGCAACTGGTGTATATCGTCACCGCCGACGACAAGTACACCCTGCTTTATAACCTGATCCAGCAAAATCACTGGGACCGCGTGATGGTGTTTGCCAACCGCCGCGACCAGACGCGCAAGCTCACCGACATGCTGCGCGCCCACCGCATTTCCTGCGCCATGCTCTCGGGCGAGGTGCCGCAGGAAAAGCGCATCAAGACCCTGGAGAATTTCCGCAACGGGCGCGTGCAGGTGTTGGTGGCCACCGACGTGGCCGGTCGTGGCATTCATGTGGAGGGCGTCAGCCATGTGGTGAATTTCACCCTGCCCGAGCAGCCCGACGACTATGTGCACCGCATCGGTCGCACCGGTCGCGCCGGCATGACCGGCACCAGCGTCAGCTTTGCCTGCGAAGACGACGCCTTCATGATTCCGGCGATTGAAGAGGCTATCGGCCGCAAGCTGCCAAGCCAGCATCCCGATCCTGATTTGCTGACGCCGATTCCGGTTGGCGCCAGGCAGTCGGTGCGGCAGACGGAGTCCGAAGAATGAGCTGGTCGCGCATCAGTGCAGAGGTCGCCAGTACCCTGATTGCAGAGCGCAGCCCGGCCATTGTCGATGTGCGCGACCCGCTGTCATTCAGCAACGGCCACCTGCCCGGTGCGCTGCTGCTTGACAACCAGAGCGTGCGTGAATTTATCGAAACGACCGACAAGGCCACGCCGCTGCTGGTGTATTGCTACCACGGTAATTCGAGTCAGGGTGCGTCGGCCTGGCTGACCGAGCAGGGCTTTACCGAAGTGTATAGTCTCGATGGCGGGTTTGAGTTCTGGAAATTGCAGGGTGCCGTAGAGCGCTGACAGGCGAGGGTATAAAGATGGCCGAAGCGATTGTTGAAGTAGTCGACGACAGCAAGGCTATCAAGCTGGTCAAATGGGTGGCTGATAAAAGCGTAAAAGGTCTGCCACCGCTGAACAGCGCCCATGATCTGGCCATGGAATACCTGATTGACCAGAGCTACGAGAATGACGACGAGCGCGTGGCCGCGCTCATCAACTGGGAAACCAGCAAGAATTTCACTTCGGGGTTTATTACCGGGCTGGGCGGCATCATCAGCCTGCCGGTGGCCATACCAGCGGCCTTTGGCGCGTCGTGGATCATCCAGGCGCGCATGGCCGGCGCCATCGCGATCATCTACGGGCACGACATCCGCGAAGACCGGGTGAAAACCCTCATCATGCTCTCGCTGGTGGGCGATGCCGTCAAGGAAGTACTCAAGGAAGCCGGCGTCAAGCTGGGCCAGCGCATGACCCAAAAAGCCATTGCCAGTATTTCCTCGCAAACCCTCTTTGAAATCAACAAACGCGTGGGCTTTCGCCTCATCACCAAGGCTGGGCAGCAGGGCGTGATCAATCTTTCACGCGCGGTGCCGGTGGTGGGCGGGATTGTCAGCGGTTCTTTTGATGCGGTGGCCTGCCGGGCGGTGGGGCGGGTGTCCGTGGATTTGTTCAGACCGAAATAAAATCATTATTTACTGCGTAGCCCGGATGCAATGAAATGGAATCCGGGGTTTTGCCAATGCCGTCAGTTAAGGCGTTCTCTTCATCTGAACTTGATGGTGCTGCGGTTATTGCAGGGGCCTGCCCCGGATTCCGCTGCGCGGCATCCAGGCTACGACTACAATTATTTTTCCATATTGTAGGGCGGGTGCAACCCGCCGTGGCGCATATTCCCGGATAATACACCGCACTGATGGCAAACCGCCTCACCCTGGCAAAGGTTCCTGAATGTCGCGTCGTTGCACTATCTCTTTTTGCTTGTTGCTCGTTCTCTGTAGCGTGCTGGCCGCCTGCGCGACCCGCACCGACCCCGTCGGCTCCCAACTGCAACAAAGCCTGCAACCCCAACTGCAAAAACAGGCGCCATTGCGGGTAGACCCGCACGACCTGCCGCAGGCCGTGGCGGAATTTTATGCCGCGCGTGACTGGGCGCCGGTGTGGGACGACACCCGCTTTGCCGAGCTGGTGGACGAAATTGGCAAGGTCAGCAACGACGGCCTCGACCCCGAAGACTATAACTATTCCACGCTCAAGCAATACCAGTCCGTGGGCACCGACCCCGTGCGCCTGGCGGCCCGCGAGCGGCTGGCCACCCGCGCCTATCTGCTGGCCCTGATACACCTCTACCACGGCAAGGTAGACCCGGTAAAGCTCGACGCCCACTGGAATTTCGACAAGCGCCCGCTGGACCCCGAGCAAGGGCTTAATCTTGCCCGCGAGGCGGTGGAACAAAACCGTATCCACGAAATCTTTGCGCGCGTGCGGCCCGCCTTTCAGCAATACGACGCCACCCGCAAGGCACTGGCGAGACTGCGCGCCATCAACAATGCCGGTGGCTGGCCGCAAATCCCGACGGGGCCGCTGCTCAAACCCGGTATGCAGGATATGCGAGTGCCTTTGCTGCGCAAACGTCTTGAGTTGGCCGGCCTGATTGCCCATGCACGGCCACAATACCCGGATTTTTATGATGACGGGTTGGTTCGGGCGGTCGAGCGTTTCCAGCAGGAATCCTATGTCGATGCCGACGGCGTGCTCGGCGCCGCCAGCCTGAATGAGCTGAATATTCCTCTTGAGCAGCGTATTGGCCAGCTGCGCGCCAACCTCGAACGCATGCGCTGGTTTATGGGCCAGCAGAAAGACGATTTTGTGCTGGTCGATATTGCCGGCTACCGGGTTTATTTCATGCATGACGGCAAGCCGCTGTGGAAGGCCCGCGTGCAGATCGGTAAATCCTACCGGCAGACACCGATTTTTGAATCGACCATTACCACCATAACCCTCAATCCCACCTGGACGATTCCGCCCACCATCCTGCATGAAGACTCGCTGCCTGCCATACACCGCAGCCTGGGGTATTTCAGCAAGAACCATATTCGCGTGATCGATGCCGATGGCAAGGAACTGGACCCGAAGACGGTAGACTGGAACAATCTCGGCAAGATCAGCCTGCGGCAAGACGCCGGCCCCGGTAATTCGCTTGGCCAGCTGGTGGTGCGCTTTCCCAACAGCTTTTCGGTCTATATGCACGACACCCCGCATCAGGACCTGTTCAGTTCACGCCAGCGTGCCTTCAGTTCGGGTTGCATCCGCGTGGAAAATATCCGTGATCTGGCGGTGCTGTTGCTCGACGATCCACAGAACTGGAGCCGCGAGCAGCTGGATGCAGTGCTGGCCACCAATAAAACGCATAACGTGGTACTGCACCGGCAGGTGCCGGTGTTGATGGCCTACTGGACGGTGAACGTGGGCGAGGATGGCTATGTTTCGTTCAAGCCGGATGTTTATGGGCAGGATGCGGTGATTTTGAGGGCGTTGGAGGAGCGGGGTGGGGAGTGAGCAAGGCGTAGGATGGGTGGAGCGCAGCGATACCCATGGGCATTTACCACAGTTCGGTTGGGTGCCGCCGTGCTCCATTCATTCTACATGCTCAATTGCTCAGCCTGAAGACATCCAACCAAGTCGGTGCAAGGTTTTTAATCCCATTTTCAGCTTCGTCCACGCTGTGGCGATGAGAGTGAAGGCCAATCTCTCCAAATTCTTTGCCACAAAGCGTGCCGGACACAGTTACATAGTGATCGGTTCTTCCGGTAGTCTCGTAGTTCAGAGAAAAGCCATTTAAAACTTCATAGGTCTTCATGGAGGTATCCAGTAAATATAGGGTCACGGATTTCATCCGAGGCTCGTTTCGGACGGAAAACTTGCCTACCCTATAAAAGCAAAAGCCAAAGGTAGGCGCAAAAATCAGCGCGTCTACCCTTGGCCGTCAGGACCCGATGGTGACTGTCACCGCAGTATCTACCTTGGTGCTCACTCGCCGTGCTTATGCGGCGAATAATTAATCTATATTAATGGTTGCCAAGGTTCAACGATTCTTTTTAGCAGGCGTAGGATGGGTGGAGCGCAGCGATACCCATTGAAATTTGCAGCTCTGAGCGATGGGTATCGCTGCGCTCCACCCATCCTACGAATTAAAAATCACTCCCCCCCGTCCCATTCCAAATCTCCCGCACCATCCCGATCACCGCCTGCATCACCATCCCGTCCCGGTTTTCCTCGGCATAAATAAAGCTCAGCGGCGTTTGCACACAATCATGCTGCCAGCGCCAGACGCCCGCACGGGCCTGCCCGGCGAGCGGCTCGCGCAGCAGCGCAAGGCCCAGGCCCTGGCCGACCAGATCAAGCAGGCTGCTTTCGCTGTCGGTGGTGAAGGCGCGTTGGGGGTTGATGTTGTGGCGGCGGAAGCAGTCTTCGCTGAGCACGTGGTAGCCGGAGAATTGCGAGGGCAGCATCCAGGGCAATTGGCCGGCGTCCTGCCAGCCGGCGCCTTCCAGGTCCACGCGCCAGTCGGCGGGAGCGATGACGCTGAAGTGCAGGGTGCTGAGCACCAGCGCCTCGACAGTGGAGTAGGGATTGCTGCCGAAATAAAAGCCGGCGTCCAGCTCCCGTTTGCGCACGAGGTTGAGAATGTCGCCGGCTAGGCCCTGTCGGAATTCGATGTCGAGCAGGGGAAAGCGTTCTTTCAGCCGCTGCGCCAGCAGGCCGAGGCGGAGCAGGCTGGCGTCGAGCACCACACCGATGCGCAGGCGACCCCGCACCTGGCCGCGCAGGGTTTGCGCCTGTTCGCGCAGGGCGCGGGCCTGGGCCAGTATCAGGCGGGCGGTGCCGAGCAACTCGGCGCCGGCACGGGTCAGGCTGACGCCGCCGGCGCTGCGCTCGAACAGGGGCAGGGCCAGTTCTTCTTCCAGTGCCTTGATCTGGGCCGTGACGGCAGGCTGGCTGAGATGCAGGATCTCGGCGGCCTGGGTAACGTGGCCCTGCTCGGCGACGGTGACGAAGGTGCGTAGCTGGTAGAGTTCCAAGCGGGCTCCGTGGGTTATCCCCTCTCCCTCCGGGAGAGGGTTAGGGTGAGGGGAAGTTATCACTGGCAGTGCCGGGTTCCCCTCACCCCAGCCCTCTCCCGGCGGGAGAGGGGGCCGTTCGGTGGCTCCGGGCGATTTCTTCGCCGGTTCGCCGCTCATCGCATCAGCCCCGCTGATTCGCTGCATCAAAAAAAACAATTGGCAGTGCCTCGCCTGACTGACTAGTCTCGCAGCACGCCATACGGCACGACAATAACAAGCCACCAGCAAAATAGGGAGCCCGCCCGTGAGCAGCATAGACTCCATCCTGACCGAAACCCGTGTCTTTCCTCCCTCCGACGCCTTCCGCAGCAAGGCCAATGTGCCGGGTATGGAGGCCTATAACGCGCTCTGCGAGCAGGCCAGCCAGGACTATGAAGGATTCTGGGGCCGGCTGGCTGAGGAGAACCTGACCTGGATCAAGCCTTTCACCCAGGTACTGGACGAAACCACGCCGCCGTTTTACCGCTGGTTTCATGATGGCGAGCTGAACGTCTCCTATAACTGCCTCGACCGCCACCTGCCGGTGCTGGGCAACAAGCTGGCGATCATCTTCGAATCCGACAATGGCACCGTCACCCGCGTGACCTATGCCGAGTTGTATCGCCGTGTATGCCAGCTGGCCAATGGCCTGCTCTCGCTGGGCATCACCAAGGGCGACCGGGTAGTGATCTATATGCCGCAGAGCATCGAGGCGGTGGTGGCCATGCAGGCCTGCGCACGTATCGGCGCCATTCATTCGGTGGTGTTCGGTGGCTTTTCGGCGAAGAGCCTGAACGAGCGCATTTTCGACGCCGGGGCGCGGCTGGTGATTACCGCCAATGCCGGTATCCGTGGTGGCAAGATGGTGCCACTGAAGGTAACGACCGACGAGGCGATTGCCCTGGGCGGCTGCCAGTCGCTGGAGCGCGTGATCGTGTTCCGCCGTGCCGACGAGGCCGACGCGCCCATCGCCTGGCACAAGGGCCGCGATATCTGGTGGCATGAGCTGACCCAGAACCAGCCGGCACACTGCGAGCCGACCCCGGTGCTGGCCGACGACCCCCTGTTTATCCTCTACACCTCCGGCTCCACCGGCAAGCCCAAGGGCGTGCAGCACTCCAGTGCCGGCTACCTGCTGGGCGCCATCACCTCCATGAAGTGGGTGTTTGACTACAAGCCCAACGATATTTTCTGGTGCACGGCCGACGTGGGCTGGGTTACCGGCCATTCCTACGTGGCCTATGGCCCGCTGGCGCTGGGCGCGACGCAGGTGATTTTCGAGGGCGTGCCGACCTATCCCGACGCCGGGCGCTTCTGGCAGATGATAGAGCGCCACCGCGTGACCACCTTCTACACCGCGCCCACTGCCATCCGCTCGCTCATCAAGCTGGGCGGAGAGCTGCCGGGGCAATACGACCTGTCGTCCCTGCGCCTGCTCGGCACCGTGGGCGAGCCCATTAATCCCGAAGCCTGGATCTGGTATCACGAAAAGGTTGGCGGCAGCCGCTGCCCCATCGTCGATACCTGGTGGCAGACCGAAACCGGCTGCCACATGATCGCGCCGCTGCCCGGCGCCGTGCCCACCAAGCCCGGCTCCTGCACGCTGCCGCTGCCCGGCATCATGGCGGAAATCGTTGATGAGGCCGGCCTGCCGGTGGAAAAGGGCAAGGGCGGCTTCCTCGTCATCACCCGGCCCTTCCCCTCGCAGGTGCGCACGCTCTGGGGCGACCCCGAGCGCTTCAAGAAGTCCTATTTCCCCGAGGAGTACAACGGCAAGTACTACCTGGCAGGAGACTCGGCGCACCGCGATGAAAACGGCTATTTCTGGATCATGGGCCGTATTGACGACGTGCTGAATGTGTCCGGCCATCGCCTTGGTACCATGGAGGTGGAGTCGGCGCTGGTGGCCAATCCGCTGGTGGCCGAAGCTGCCGTGGTGGGCCGGCCCGACCCGCTCAAGGGCGAGGCCATCGTCGCCTTCGTGGTGCTCAAGGGTGCCCGCCCGACGGGTGACGAGGCCAAGAGGATCGTCACCAACCTGCGCAACTGGGTGACCAGCGAGATCGGCGCCATCGCCCGGCCCGACGAAATCCGCTTTGGCGACAACCTGCCCAAGACCCGCTCCGGCAAGATCATGCGCCGCCTGCTGCGCAGCATCGCCAAGGGTGACGCCATTACGCAGGATACGTCCACGCTGGAAAACCCGGGTATTCTGGCGCAGTTGCAGGAGCCGGTTTAAGCGAGGGGCGGGTGCCTGGCTGCCCCCCCCCTGCGCCAGTTGCCTTATTGAAGGGCAGCCGGCGCAGGGGTAAAAGCTGTGAAACCCCGAATACCAACATCGTTCGTACCGAGCTTGTCGAAGCAGGGCTATGGCAGCGGGTTTTCTCGCTGCCTGCCAACAGCCTTTGCCTTGGCCACCCTTCGACAAGCTCAGGGTGAACGGAGGTTGGTATGTCTGGCTCGCCGTCCAGTAAGTTGGGCTTCCTGCGTCAGCCCGGCTTACGTGCCGCGCTTCCCCCATCCCTCCCACCATTATATTGAACAATAATATGTGCAAGAATACGGCGGGAGCCTGCCCGCTTGGCAGGTCGGCATCAAAAGGGACGACAGGACGCCAGTGAGAGGCAGTGATATTGATGGGGAGCATGCAGAACGACGTCATCAGCCACACCGACAGCAGCGCGGCGATAGCCGCCCGCCATGCGGCGCTGGCGCGTGCGGACGAACTGCGGCGCTTTAACCATTCGCTGCTGATCGTCGCCGTGGCGTGGGCGCTCTATGTGGTGCACTACGGCATTATCCTGGGCCACCATTCGCTGGGCGCAATCGAGGCCATCGAGTGCCTGAGTACACTGGCCGTGCGCACCTGGGTGTTGCGTACCGGCGAGCTGCTGCGTGTGCAGAAGGGCTCGCACCTCGTGGGGGCGGTCACTTTTGCCGGGGTCATGGCGGCCAGCCTGCTCATGGGTCAGAGCTCGTCCTTTGCGGCCTGGTATCTCACGCCCCTGCCGCTTTACGTGGCCTATCTCGGCGGCGTGCGGCCCGGTGTCATCTGGGCCGGCGTGTGCGTGCTGGGGGCGCTGGCGCTGTGGGCCAGCGATTCGCTGCTGCCCCTGACGCCGGAGTTTGTTCCCGGCCCCGGTGTTGTTACCTTTGGGCGAATCATCCTCATTGTCTTTACCACGGCGCTGGCAGTGGCGGCGCGGCAGACCGGCGACGGCCAGATTCGCGAGCTGACCGCGCAAAAGGAGCTGATCGCCGCCCAGGCCTCGGCGCTGGAAAGCAGCCTCGACGCCGAGCACGACGCCAAGCTGGTGGCCGAGGCGGCCAACCGCGCCAAGTCTGACTTCCTCGCCGTCATGAGCCACGAAATCCGCACCCCGCTCAACGGCGTCATCGGCCTTAACGGCCTGCTGCTGGACACGGCCCAGACTCCCGAGCAGCGCCGCTACACCGAGCTGGCGCGGCTCTCGGGCGAGATGCTGCTGCACCTGATCAATGACGTGCTCGATTTTTCCAAGATCGAAGCTGGCCGGCTGGAACTGGAGCCGCTGGAGTTCGACCCGCGCCAGATCAGCAGCGAGGCCTTCGAGCTGCTGGTGGAGCGCGCCCGCGAAAAGGGCCTGCTGCTGCAGCACGGCGTGGCCGCCAACATCCCCCAGCGCGTGCGTGGCGACCCGGCCCGCCTGCGGCAAGTGCTGGTCAACCTGCTCGGCAATGCCATCAAGTTTACCGAAAACGGCTATATCAGCCTGGGTTGCCACCTGCAATCGGCTACTGACACCGAAATCTGGCTGCGCTTTGAAGTGAGCGACTCCGGCATCGGCATGGATGAGGCCACCATCGCCAACCTCTTTACGCCCTTTACCCAGGCCGATGTATCCACCACCCGCAAATACGGCGGCACGGGTCTTGGCCTTGCCATTTCCCAGCGCCTGGCGACGCTGATGGGCGGCCGCCTCGGCGCCTCCAGCCAGCAGCCGCTGGGCAGTGTGTTCTGGCTGGAGCTGCCCTTTGCGCCGGTGGAGCAGCCCGCGCCAAGCCCGGCTCCCGCGCCAGCGGCCATACCCGATGAGCCGGTCGAAGTAGAGTCCCGCGCCCGCGTGCTGGTTGCCGAGGACAACCCCGTCAACCAGATGGTGGCGCGGGAAGCGCTCAAGCGCCTGGGCTGCCGTGTCGATATTGCTGCCAATGGGCGTGAGGCCCTGGAGGCGGCCGTCAGCCTGCCCTATGACCTGATTTTCCTCGACTGCCAGATGCCGGAAATGGACGGCTTCGACGCCTGTCGCGCCATCCGCCAGGCGGAATCGCCGGGTCAGCGCACGCCCATTATCGCCATGACCGCCAATGTGCTGAAAGGCGACAAGGAAAAATGCCTGGAAGCGGGGATGGACGATTACCTGCCCAAGCCGGTACGCATGGCCGAGATGGCGGCGACGGTGGAGCGGTGGTTGAATCCGGCTTGAGGGCAAGAAAGATAGTAAACAGGCTCTTACCAGCTTGATGGTGGTTTGCGCGAGGTGTGAAACACCCTGAGTATCTGGATTTCGTCGCGTACTACGCGGAAGGGCAGAATATAGGGCAGGTCGGTCAGCACCAGTTCGCGGGTGCCCGGAGCGCGGCCCTGCTTGGCGCGGGCCGGGTTTTCCAGTAGTGAGTCTGCCGCGCGGATGAGCCTTATTACAATGCTTGCAGCCACGGACTTGCTGGCGGCCTGCTGATCGTGTGCCCCGATCGCGTCAAGGTCTTTCTCCGCAAGATCAGTCCACCGTATCCGCACGGCGGCGCTCCCATTTGTCCAGCAGGGCCTCATGCTCTACCAGCCGCCCTTCATCGGCAGCCTGTATGCCGGCTTGAATGGCCTGAAGTTGCCATTCGTTGGCGTCCAGATAGTCCTTGATGGCCTGCTGGGCGAGATACGACACAGTACGATCCGTTGCCTCTGCCAAATGGCCAAGGCGCTCGCGGGTTGCCTCGTCGAGGCGGAATGCCAGTGTAGTGGACATGGCGCTGCCCTCTGTGTTTGCGTTGTTTACAGTGTAAGACAGTGAGGCGGAGACGCCAAGGGGGCTGTGTTCTTTGCTGTGCTGCGAGGGATTCTGGCTGCTCCATCCCCGCAACTCGCCGGTAGGCGAACTGGGGCTTTGTTTTTTCCGCCTTCGCCCCGGCGCGCCCGATATCACCACGACTTCATCCCTGAGGTGGAAAAAACAAAGCCCCCATGCATGGCATGAGGGCTATGGAGGGAAATATCGTCCCGAATCTGAATATCTGTGGTCGGGGTGAGAGGATTTGAACCTCCGGCCTCTACGTCCCGAACGTAGCGCTCCACCAAGCTGAGCTACACCCCGATGTGTCCGCACTGGCGCTGCCAGTACAAACGAGGCGCGCATTCTAGCATGAGTCCCCGATAATGAAAGGGGGTAATGCAGGGAAAAGGCCCGCCTCAACTGTCCCGGTGCAGGGCCAGCGCGGCCAGCTGAATCAGCGCCTGCTTGTAGGGAGAGTCGGGCAGGGGGGCCAGCGCGGCAGCGGCAAGCCCGGACTCTTCGGCGGCGCGGGCCTGTGTGTAGCTGAGGGCGCCGCTGGTCTGCACGATGCGGATGATCTCCTGCAGGTGCAGCGCGCCTTCGCTGCTGATGGCGCGGCGTATCATGGCCACTTCATCGGGCTTGGCGACCTTCATGGCCTGTATCAGGGGCAGGGTGGGCTTGCCCTCGGCGAGGTCGTCGCCGACGTTCTTGCCCATGACCTCGGCGGAGCCGGCGTAGTCGAGCACGTCGTCGATGATCTGGAAGGCATTGCCCAGGTGGCGCGCATAGGTGTCAAACGTGCCACGCAGGGCCGGATTGCCGAGCACGGCGCCGCAGGTGGCCGCCGCCTGGAAGAGGCGGGCGGTCTTGCGGTAGATGACATCCATGTACTGCGCTTCGGTGGTGTCCGGGTTGCCCTGGTTATTGAGCTGGAGCACCTCGCCTTCGGCGATGACACAGCTGCTGTCGGCCATGATGGCGGTCAGGGTCTGGTTTTCCAGGCCGACAATGAGCTGGAAGGCACGCGAGATCAGGTAGTCGCCCACCAGCACGGCGGTGGGGTTGTCCCAACGCGCATTGGCGGTGGCGCGGCCCCGGCGCAGGCTGGACTCGTCGACCACATCGTCGTGCATCAGGGTGGCGTTGTGCAGCATCTCGACGATGGCGGCCACCTGCACATGGCGTTCGCCTTCGTAGCCGCAGGCGCGGGCCGTCAGCAGGCACACCAGCGGGCGCAGCAGCTTGCCACCGGACCCGATGGTGTGTTTGCTGACTTCGATGATGCTGGCGACATCGGTACGGATGTTGCCGAGAATAAACTGCCTGACAGCCTGGAAGTCTTCAGCCACCGGGGCTACGGTGTTGGTGTAATCCATCGGGCTCACTGCGAAAATGGAAGCGGCAAAGCGCGGATGCTACCAGCTTGCGGCCCTTCTGGTCACCTGAACGCCGGCGGAAAACGCGGGAATTGGCTGAAATATCAATATATTTGCCATTTTGCGGGGTACCCGGCGCTGTTGCCGGGGTGTTCAGCTCTTTAAGTGCTCAGGGTGCTTGCGGCAGGGGGGGTCTTTTCCGTAGAATTACGCGCCTTGCGAATTCCTCCGGGAGCGGCACCTAACTAGGCCTCTGGTCTGGCCGTCGCCCGGTACAATATCCTTAGTGGAGTTGTTCATTATGTACGCGGTTATCAAGAGCGGTGGCAAACAGCACCGTGTTATCGAAGGCGAAACGCTGAAGGTTGAGCTGCTGACGGCTGATGTCGGCCAGATCCTGACCTTTGACGATGTGCTCATGGTCGTCAATGGCGACGTCATCAAGATTGGCGCTCCCGTGGTTGACGGCGCTACCGTCACCGCCGAAGTCATCAGCCATGGCCGCCACGACAAGGTTCGCATCGTCAAGTTCCGTCGTCGCAAGCACTATCGCAAGCAGGCCGGTCATCGCCAGTATTACACTGAGCTCAAGATCACCGGCATCAGCGCCTAAGCATCCGCAGGAGTAATCGAACATGGCACATAAAAAAGCCGGCGGCTCAACCCGCAACGGTCGTGATTCAGAAAGCAAGCGCCTGGGCACCAAGATCTATGGTGGCCAGCACGTGATCCCTGGCAACATCATCATTCGCCAGCGCGGCACCCAGTTCTATCCCGGCGTGAACGTCGGCATGGGCCGTGACCACACCCTGTTCGCCAAGGCGGAAGGTGTAGTGCGGTTTGAAGTGAAGGGCCCGTTCAAGCGCAAGTATGTGGTGGTTGACGCGGTGGCGGCTGACGTCGCGGCCTGATTGCCGGAAGCGTAAAAAAGCCCCGTTTTACGGGGCTTTTTTCATTCGGGCCGTCCGTGGCCCTCACCCCTTCGGGGCAGCTGCGCTGTGCACAACGCGAAGCGTTGAACGCCCGAAGGGCGGCCCTGAAAGGGCGAGCGCAGCGAGTAAAATGGCAGTCCTGCCATTTTGTATTATTGCTCCTGCGGCTTTTAGTCCCCTCTCCCTTCGGGATGCCCCCCAAGGAAGGGGGGTAGTCCGGGCTGCGTCAGGAACGCAGCTGGTAGAGGGCTAGGGAGAGGGGAATCTGGCGCTGGCCCAGCTATTCGCTGTTTTCCATGTGTCACCTTGTTTTCCCCCACCACCCCTTTGGGTAAAGGGGATATTTGCACGTTCAGTGGTAACTTCCCCTCACCCCAACCCTCTCCCGAGGGGAGAGGGGGTATCCCGTTCAGTGTCTTATACTGTTCCAGGCTCTCTAATTTTACGGTGAAGCATCATGCGTTTTGTCGATGAAGCCCTGATCAAGGTCGAAGCTGGTGCCGGCGGCAATGGCTGCATGAGCTTTCGCCGGGAAAAATTCATTCCCTTCGGCGGCCCCGATGGTGGCGATGGCGGTCACGGCGGCAGTATCTTCTTTGAAGCCGATGTCGGCGCCAACACGCTGGTGGACTACCGCTACTCGCGCCTGTTTCGGGCTCAGCGCGGCGTCAACGGCATGGGCGCCAACTGCACCGGCCGCTCGGGCGAAGACATCATCTGCAAGGTGCCAGTGGGCACCACCATCATCGACGAAACCACCAACGAAGTGCTGGGCGACCTGATCGAGCCGGGCAAGCGCCTGCTGGTCGCCAAGGGCGGCCATGGTGGCATGGGCAATATCAACTTCAAGTCCTCCACCAATCGCTCGCCACGCAAGACCACCGACGGCGGCGCCGGCGAAGTCCGCCAGTTGCGCCTGGAGCTGAAGGTGCTGGCCGACGTGGGCCTGCTGGGCCTGCCCAATGCCGGCAAGTCCACCTTTATCCGCGCCGTATCCGCCGCCAAGCCCAAGGTGGCCGACTACCCCTTTACCACGCTGGTGCCGAATCTCGGTGTGGTCGATGTGGACCGCCACCGTTCGTTTGTGATGGCCGACATTCCTGGCCTGATCGAGGGCGCCGCCGAAGGCGCCGGCCTCGGTATCCGCTTCCTCAAGCATCTGGCGCGCACGCGCTTCCTGCTGCATCTGGTCGATGTCGCCCCCTATGACGACACGGACCCGGTGGCCAATGTGCTGGCCATCGCCAACGAGCTGAAAAAGTTCTCGCCCACGCTGGCCTCGCTGCCGCGCTGGCTGATCCTGAACAAGATCGACCTGTTGCAGGATCAGGACACAACCGACCTGATCTGCGACGACATTGTCCAGCGTCTGGGCTGGACCGGCCGCGTGTTCCGCACCTCGGGCCTGACCAAGGAAGGCGCCATGGAAGTGGCCTACCGCCTGATGGACGCCATCGACGAGCAGCGCCTGCTGGAGTCGGAAAATCCCGCCCTGGCCGAAGCCGAAGCCGAAAAGCGCCGCCAGCTGGAAGCCGAAGGCCGCGACAAGATCAAGCAGCTCGCCGAGCGCCGCAAGGCCGAACGCCGCGCCGCCATGGAAGCAGGTACGGCGGAAGACGACGAGGACTGGAACGAAGACGATTATGATGTTGAGGTGGAATACCGGCCTTAGAGCTTATCCGTAAATAATATTGGATTTTCCTGTTGTCACAGCCTTGCGGAAAGCAATGAAGGCACAAGCCAGCATCAGCAACGCACAGTAGCTGCGATCCGTTTTCTCAAAACGTACCAACAATTTGCGAAAGCGGTTTATCCATGAATGACAAACCTCGACCACCCATCGCCGTGCCCGGTGATCGGGGTTGTAGGCTTTGGCCTGAGCCTCTTCACCTCGAGACCGGACATGCGGGGTATACCCCTGCGACACGATGGTCTGGTGTGCCGGGGCTCCGGTGTAACCCGCATCCGCACAGAGATGCTGCGGTGCGTCGAGGCGGGCCACAGGCCGCTCCACGACGATTGCCTCCAGCGTTGGCAGCAGTAACTTCACGTCATGCCGATTGGCGCCGGCGACGATGATCGACAACGGGACGCCACGGCCGTCCACCAGCAGACTGCGTTTGCTCCCCTTTTTTTCCCCGATCCGTCGGATTAGCTCCTACAGACTCTTGTGCCATCGGGGCCTTGGTCATGGCGCCATCAATGCTCTGCCATTCCCACGCAATGCCGGCCAAGTCGTCGTACTCGGCCAGCCCGGCTTGCCACAGTGCCAGAAAAAAGCCTGCAGCTTCCCACGCCAGGAAATGGCGGTGTACGGCACTGGCGCTGCCAAACTCCTTTGGTAGTGCTTTCCACTGACAGCCGGTACGCAGCACATAGACAATGCCTTCGAATACCTGCCGGGCAGCCAGTGGCTTTCTGCCACCACCAGACTTGCGCTTATAAGTCGTGCCTTCTGCTCGCTGCCGTAACGGGATCAAGGGTTCTGCCCGTGCCCAAAACGCATCCGATACCTTCCAACTTGCCAGTCGCTGTGCCAATTCCGCCTCCCATTAGCAGATTACTCATCATGCTCCGGGAAGTTTGACAGATTATTTAGGGATAAGTTCTAAGAAAGTTTAAGAAAGCGCCAGCCGCCCTCTTTCACGGGGTAGTGCAAGCGTGGGAACTGCTGGAAAAGTCGCGGGTGTATGCGGACGGGCGGGGCGGCTGACTCAGGCTTTGGTGAAGGGGCGGGCCGGGTTGCCGATGACCGTCGTGTAGGGCGGCACGTCTTTGGTCACCACGGCACCCATGCCCACCACGGCCCCTTCGCCGATCACCAGCGGCTTGGCCGGCGTGCCCTGCTTGAGAATGGCGCCGGTGCCGATATAGGCATGGTCATGAATGTGCACATTGCCGTTGCAGTGCACATTGGGGGCAAAGGTCACAAAGTCGCCCACCACGCAATCGTGCGCGACATAGGAATAAAGGTTGGAGTGAAAGAAGCGGCCTATGCGCGCGTTCGACGTCACCATGGTATTGCCGCACAGGATGGCACCTTCGCCAATCTCGTTATTGTCGTAGATGATGGCGTGGGGTGATACCAGCGACAGGGGCCTGGCGCCACGCCGCAGGCATTCGCTGGCGATTCTTGCCCTGACCCTGGAATCGCCAATGGCGATATTGAAAAACCGCTCGCTGCATTCCAGCTCAAAAAAAGCCTCCTCTGAAATCAGCGGGTAGCCGTTGACCGTATCGTCATGCGGCGTCGTTTCAATAAAAAAAATCCGGTACGCCGGCCCGCCAGCCGACTGTGCAAGGAGCGACAGGTACTGAAGCACAAACGGCATGACCTCGCGCGCGAACCCGCCGGCCCCGTACAGGCCGAATACGGGTTGCTCAGGATTGCCGGGGTTTGATGTCGTCAGCGTCGTCATTTTTATGCTCGGCGGCTTGTGCCAGCGTCGTGGTTTTGCGTGATCCTGCGGCGTAAGGCGGCCTAACGCGCCCCCTCTTGAATTATCCGCACGACCCGCTCGCAATCCTCGATCTCCAACTCCGGGTAAATCGGCAGGCAAATGACCTTTGACGCAATCGCGTTGGCATTGGGCAGGTTGTCGCGGTGCGAGGAGGGCAGCCCACGGTACATCGGGAAGCTGGAGATCAGGGGGTAGAAATAACGCCGCGAGAAAATATTGTCTTCGCGCAGCCGGGCGTACAGCTCATCACGCCCCATGGAATAATCCTGCTCGACCGTGACCGGGAAGTAGGCATAATTTGCCCGCGTCTCCCCGGTGCGCCTGATGCAGCGGATGCCCTGCAGGCCCTCCAGGTTTTCGCGATAAAAACTGTCGATGGTCTTGCGCCGCTCCAGCACCTTGTCCATGTGCTCGATTTGCAGCAGGCCAAAGGCGGCATTGATCTCGCTCATCTTGCCGTTGATGCCCGGCGCCACCACGGTAACTTCATCCACAAAGCCAAAGTTCTTCAGCTGGTCAATGCGCAGTTTGGTCTTGGCGTCGTGGCAAACAATCGCGCCGCCTTCAAAGGTATTGAAAACCTTGGTCGCATGGAAGCTCAGCACCGACAGGTCGCCGTAGTTGAGAATGCTGCCTTGTCCGTTATTGACGCCAAAAGCGTGTGCAGCGTCATAAATAAGCCGCAGGTTATAGGTGTCGGCAATTTTCTGGATGGCATCGACATCGCAGGGGTGGCCGTAGCAATGCACCGCCAGTATGGCCGTGGTGCTGGGGGTGATGGCCGCCTCGATCTTGGCGGGGTCCATGTTCATGGTTTCTGGATCTATGTCCACAAACACGGGTTTGATGCCATTCCAGAGCAGGGAGTGTGCCGTGGCCACAAAGGAGTAAGGGGTGGTGATCACTTCACCGGTAATGCGCAGGCTCTGCAAGGCCGTCACCAGTGCCAGCGTGCCGTTGCAAAACAGGGAGATGTGTTTCACGCCCAGGTATTCACACAGCTTTTCTTCCAGCTGTTGGTGGAAGGGGCCACCGTTGGTCAGTATTTTGTTGTCCCAGATTTTTTCCAGATAGGGAATGAAGTCCTTCAGTTCCGGCAGATAAGGCTGGGTGACAAAAATGCTTTTATTATTGCTCATTTGCTTTCTGCAAACACTGACAGTAATTGCTTGTGACCCGACAGGGCATAGTCGAGGTGCGTGGCCAGGTCGTTGTAGATTTGATAGACCGGGATGGCCGTCTCGTCCGATTCGTCGGACACCGAGCCCAGCACCTGCATGGCCGCCATGACATGCGCCAGGCTTTGCACCCGCAGGCACAGGGCGGCGAATTCAAGCTCTCTTTTAAAGCTCACGACCTGGGCAAAGCGCGACAGGTCAATCTGGCTCTTGATGATGGGGGTCCACAGGTAATCAGGGGTAGACATGAAGCGCCTGAGTACCTGCGAGAATTCCCAGTGCATGCGCCGCACCTGATCGGGGCGATTGCCGCTTTCATTGATTTCGCCGCTGAAGACGCGCATGCGTATCAGCTTTTCCTGCATGACATGAATATTGGTGACCTGCAGGAGCCGTATCCACATTTCGTAGTCGGGCAGCGAGCGCAGGTTGGGGCTGTACAGCCCCACCTTGTCATAGCAGGCGCGCCTGATCAGCACCGAGGGGTGGCAGAGGCAATTGCTCTGGAACAGCCGCAGCAGCCACTCGGCCTGGTTCCGGTTGCCCTGGATGAACAGGCCGGCGCGCGTGGCCTGCTCTGCATCGGGCAGGCGCTCGCCCTTTTCATTGATCATTTCCGGGAAGGCAAAGACAGCGCCAATCTCCGGATGGGCATCGAGGAACTCAACCTGCTTTTGCAGCTTGTGCGGCATGAATTCGTCGTCGGAATTCAGGATGGCAATGTATTTCCCCTGCGACCGGCGTATGCCGTCATTGGTGGCCCAGCAGGCGCCCTTGTTTTTTTCAAAGCGCTTGAGCTTGATGCGGGGGTCGGTATAGCTGGCGACAACGTCGGCGGTACGGTCTGAGGAGCCGTCGTCGGTAACCAGGATTTCAAAGTCCTGGAAGGTCTGGTTCAACACGCTGTCGAGGGTGGCGCCTACATAAGCTTCGTGGTTATAAGAGCCGATGACGACAGACACAACCGGCGGTTTTGCCGCCCGTTGCAAGGGCTTGCAGGCCTCAAGGATGATTTCGCCATTGTCCGGGCGGGATTCAAGCCGGTTCAAGGCCTCTGCCGAACTGTTGCCCCATTTCTGGCGGGAAATATCCACAAAGCCCATTTTGCGGAACATTTTTTCAATCTCGGGCCAGTCGTATAAATACTTGTGTCCCCAGAACGTCATGCCCTCGTTCACCATGTCGGCCCGCGTCTCGGGGGCCCAGAGTATATTGCGCCAGCTGTCTGTCTTGCCGTATTCGTATTGCCGCGTCAGGCGGGCCAGGTTGGGCGTGCTGACCCGGATTCTTCCGCCCGGCTTCAGCTTCTGGAAGCACTGCCCGACAAAGGCGTAAGCCGCCTGCTTGGGGATATGCTCGATGAAGTGCTCCGAATAAATGACGTCGACACTGCCGTCGGCAAACGGCAGTGGCCGGGTCAGGTCGGCCCGGATGACGCTCGCAGCCTGGGGCTCCAGATCAACGTTGGTCCAGCCAGGGAGAATGTTTGTCCCGCACGCCAGGTGCAATTTCATGTCCAACCTCGGTTCAGCAATACGCTGTCAAATTTTTTATAAATCCAGCTGGCTGCCATGGAGTGGCTTTCCGGGCCGGCTGCCTGGCTGGTGTATTGTAGTGGGGGGTTCCCGCAGGCCCTGGCATCGTTGCCGTCGGCGGGGCGACATGTCGATTTCAAGGATTCTCTTCAGTGTACCGGACGCCGTGCCATGACAGGCGGTGCGGGGCTCGGCCCCGGCGGCGGCGAACACGCCTACCTCTTCATGTTATTGGTCTTTTGGTCTGGTCTGCCAGGCGCAGTCTTTCCTGAAGAGTACCAGATTCAGTCAGCTTGCAAAACACGCTTGCAGCTTCTCCCGGCGCATAAAACAAGGGCCGCCAGCGGCAGCCCTTGTCGTCTCTATGCACACTCAGGGTTTGATCGGCGGCGACACCCCCTGCATGTTCAGGCTGCCTGCGGGTATGGTGATGAACAGATCGCCGCTCAGTACCTGGAAGGCCTCCACGTGCACGTCGATAGGCACCGCCGTCACGTTCGACAAGGTGGCCAGCATACGCCCGTCGGGCAGGAAGCTGACCGGCCCCGACACCTGGATGCTGATGGGGTAGCTGTGCAGGTTATGGTTGAGCGGTACCGTGAGGACCTCGGTGATAGTGGGGTTCAGCTGCGGCGCGTCGAGATAGGCGTCGAGCGTGGCCTGCAATACCGGCCCGTTGGCGCTCTGGACGATCACACCGGTAATGGGCTGGTCGCGCAGGCTGACATTGGGGTTGGGGTCGGCCGCATAGCGCAGGCGCATGATCTGCGGGCCGGTGGGTGTCGGGCTGCTGACGGTGCCCACCGTGGCGGTGGCGTAAACATCGACGCTGGAGGCCACCAGCTGGGTCGGGTAGATCAGCACCTCCACGCCGCCGAGGCTGGCGTTATAGCCCACCACGTCGGCATCGAGCGCGGCGCTCAGGTAGGTGAACTGGCTCTGTGGGCAGGTCTGGCCGATGGCGCAGCCGATATTCAGGCCGGTGACCTGGCCGGAGTAGGGCGGGTTATGGGCCGGGTCGGGAATGATCTGCGCGCCGTTCACCGCCGAATAGCTGCCGTTGCCGCCGGCTACCGGGCCGACTTCACCCACATCATGGATAAAGTTGGCGTTTACGTCGGAGGTGGGCAGGCTGCGCAGGCTCTGGAACACGGCGCTGCTGACCGGTGCACCGGTAAACCAGATTTCCATGGCCGGCCCGCCTGCGGTGGGCGCGGGCGCGCTGGAGGCTGACTGCGCCAGCATCTGTGTTTGCAGGGGCAGGCCATTGCTGCCGCAAATAGACTGTGTGCCGTCGCACACCACGCTGCCCGTGGTGCTGCCCAGCACATAGCGGTAGGTCTGGCCGCTCACCCAGGGCGTGCTCGGGGTAAAGCGCAGGGTTTGTGGCTGCACCTGTAGCTGGCCGGGCACGACTGCCGTGCAGTTGCCGTTGGCGTCGAGCGCTTCCACCCGGAAGCTGGCGCTGGCATTACAGCTGGTGCCCAGCACAATGCTGCTGCTGTTCATGGTCTGCGAGAAGTGCACCAGTATGCTGCGGTTGGCCGGCAGGCCAGGAACAGGCAGCGGGTCGTCGCTGCTGCCACCGCCCACACAAGTGCCCTGCTGGCTGGAAGCGGCGGCCCGGCCCGTGGTGGCGCAGGGATAGCCGGGATAGGTGGTAAGGGCGATGGGCGACTGGCTGGCGGGCGTGAGCAGCGCCGGCAGGCTGAAGCTGAGGCTATAGGCCTGATCCAGCGCGTTGCCGTAGAGGTCGGTCATCTGCTGCGAGAGCTGCACCTGGTAGCTGCCACCAAACTGCAAGGGCGTCTGTGGGTGCAGCACCACGGCGCTGCCGTCCACCGTGCTGGTAAAGGGCTGGCTGCTGCCGTTCAGGAGCAGGGTGACCGAGCCGGATTTTGCCACGCTGTTCGGGTCCAGCGGCTCGGTGAAGTTGAGGATGATGGGGTCGCCGGGGCGCGCCACCGTCGGCTCGTTGCCGGGCAGCCAGGATTGCAGCGAGGGCGGCGTGGTGCTGGCCACCTGCGGCGGCGCCGTGGTCTGGTCCTGGTAGCTGACCAAATGGAAGGACAGCACGGCCGTGGCCTCGTCGATACCCAAGACTTGCAGCTCCACCACGCCGACCGCGTCCATGGTCAGCTTGCCGTTTTCAACAATGGCAGTGCCGACCACTTCCACGTGCGGAATATTCTGCGTGAAGGCGCCGTTGGCCGGCGCATTGGCGGCCGACAGCGCCACGTCCATGGTCAGGTCAACGTGCCGGGGCGAGGTTACCAGCGTGCTGTAGGGGTTGGGCATCATGTAGCCGTTGGCGTCCGAGAGCAGGGTGACGGTAATGGGTCCGGTGCTCAGGCCCGCCGGCACCTGCCCGGCAATCTGCACTGCCACCGAGGAGCCGCTGAGTACATTGCCCTTGCGCACCGTGAGCGGCGTCACCACCGGGTAGTGCGGCACAAAGGCCAGCTGCGCATACAGGTTGCCTTGTGACTGCGAGGCCGAATTATTACCGACCAGCACCGATTTGATCGGTACCTCGTTGATGGCCGCACCGGTCAGTGGCGAGGTGATTGTCCCGCCCACCGAATCCGGCACTTGCAGGGCGTTGGTGGCGCGCGGCGTAGAGTCCTGCGGGGTCAGACTATAGGCGGCATAAATACCGGGGACGAGTGCATCGCCGTAAATACTCTGGATACCGTTGGTGAGCTTGAGGGTATAGCTTGCGCCCGGCGTAAGGTCATTGGTCGGGTCCACCGTCAGCCGGCGGTCGGTCAGCAGGACCGTGGCGGGCACCAGATTGCCGCTCGGGTCTTCAAGCCGCAGGCTGGTGCCGTAGACCAGCGTGGTCGGGTTGACCGGCCGCGTGAATTGCAGGCGTATCGAGGAAAAATCCATAAAGGGAAAGGCAGGATTATTCGGCACCATGGTCGCCACCGCAAAAGCGCCGATGCTCACCAGACTCTGCGGCCCGGTAAAGGCGGGGCGCGTGGTAAAGCTGATGCCATTGGGCTGTGGCGGCACCAGCCCGCCGGCAATGCCGAGGTTGCTCCAGTTGAGCTGATAGGTGCTGTTCACCGCCAGCGGCGCGCTGGGCGTCAGCACCACGCCCTGATTGGCGTCTACCGACTGTGCGCTCAGGGCCACGGCGGTGTTGCCGGGGCCGGTGAGCGTAAAGCGGCTGGCCAGCGTGGTCGCGCTGGTGTCGGTCAACGGCGCGGAAAAATGCAGCACGATGGGCGCGGCAGGCGCAATGGCCTGTTGCCCGTTATAGGGGTAGGCGTAGGTCAGGCCATTGGGCGACCACGAGGCTGGAATGGTATTGGTTTCCTTTTTGCCGCCACAGGCCACGAGCAGGCTGAGCAGCAGTAAAGCAATGAGTACACGCATGGCAGCCTCCTAGAATTTAAGCGTCATGGAAGCCGTCAACACCTGTACGCTACCGCCGGCCGTGACGGTTTCATAAGGGTTGGCAGGGGCGCTGCTGGAAGCCAGCTGGAAATCGCGGTTACGCATCATCTGGTACTGGTAGCCAATATCCAGCCGCACCGGGAAGGCAAAAACCCACGGGTCCTTGATATTTGCGGTGGCGCCAAGACCGAGTACAACGCGGTCATTGTCGAGGTAATTCACATCCAGCGATTCATCGGACACCAGCGCCGAGCGCTCGTAAGAAATACCGCTGGTTACGGTCCACATATCATTTACGCGGGCATCGAAACCGAGGCGGGGAATCCACACATCGCGGAAGGAAAGATTGGCTACCTGTTTGATCGTGTCTTCGTCGAGCTGGTCACCCAGGCGCGACCATTGCTGGAATTCGCCGGTAAAACCCACGCGGTAGCGATCAAAATTATACAGCAGGCCCGCCGTGTAAATATTCGGCTGGTAGGCGTCATAGGTATTGAGCGCGATATTGAGGCCCGGCGGCGGCACCGTGCCGGGAATGACCACATTGGCCGTCACCGTGGTGCGCATGTCGGAATAACCGCGAAAGGCAAAGGCCGTTTCCAGGCCGTTATACCAGCAGTTGTCGCCGCCGCAGAGCGCCTTGCCCCAGTCGATGCTAAGGCCGGCAATGGGCCGCAGCACCGGCTGGCCGGAAACATCGAGATTCTGGTCCTGCGTATTGCCGGCCAGATCACTCTGTGCGCTCATGGTCGCGGTGGAGTGCAGGGTAACGTGCGCCGAGAAACCCGCATCAACACCCGGAAACAATTGCGTGCCGCCCCCGAGATTCAGGAATAGCGGCTCACGCCCGTAATTCAAAAACTGGCCCTGCGTGCTGGTTTTTGAATTGAAGGCCAATAGCTGCTGGCCATTGTCTTCCACGCCCAGCAGGAACCCGAAATAAACGGGGTGGTCGGATTTTGTCAGCGAACTCAGGTCGGTCTTCATGCCCAGCAATACCTGACGCGAGGAGTCGCCTTGCAGCACGCTGCCGTTGGTGATGAGAGGGTCTGCACCGCCGTCATTTTTGGCGGTTAGATCATTGTGCCCATACAACGCGCCAACAGTCAGCTCACCATGCGGGTCTTTTACCAGATAGGCCGGGTCGTAATACACGGCGGATATCTGCGTGTTGAAGAGGGATAGTGCCTGCGCCGAGGCTACATCCGATGGTAGCACACCATAACTGGTGCCCAGATCACCCATGGCCGCCTGTGCCAGCGGCGTCAGCAGGGAAGTGGCCAGCAGCATACCTGTACGATAAAAGCCTGAGCGGAAACCTGATGAATTTGGCATTTTTTGTCCCGTCCTTGTTGAGCCTTTTGCAAAGGCTGTAGCTCTGCGTTTTTCCTTGCCACACCGACCCGCGAGAAAGACCATTGTTCGCACGAGTACAGACAACGGGCGTGAGTTGTTATTCAGAGTCTAGCCAACGCAAAAAAATGACAAGAGGGCAGGGCGGGGGACGGAGTTTGATTCTGCGACGAAACAGGCAGCTTTAATTCGTTACAGTTTTGTTAAGATGTTAAATTTGTTGACAATGTAAGTCCTGGAAGGCACCTGGTACGGCCGTGTTAATATTTGTGTGAATTTTTTCGCAAGCTGTAAATCGGCACTATTCGCTGCGCTATTGTTACGTGATGCCTGTATGAGTTTTCAGGAATAAACAGGGTGATAACAAAGGCAGGGAGATGTGCTTGCCGGATTTTATGGCTGGCAGAAGATGGGCTGCGTTTTTTTAACCGTTATGCGGTGGGGTGAGCGGGGAGGGTATTTATGGTGGGCGACAGGCCAGGCAGGGAAATGTGGTCTATCAAAGCCATTACTCCCTCTCCCTTCGGGATGCCCTCCACGGATGGGGGTAGTCCGGGCTGCGCGGGGAGCGCAGCTGGTAGATGGCTGGGGAGAGGGGAAACTTGCTCTGGCCGGTGGTATATCCCCTCTCCCGAAGGGAGAGGGTTAGGGAGACAAGCAGCTGAGCAAGCCTCCTCAGCTCCGCAACTCCGGGCTGGCAATCTGCCGCGCCGATTGCAATAACTCAATCCCCGACACATGCAGGTTGTTCAAACGCTCAGCCAGCAAGGGGCTGAACTGGATCAAAAAAGAGCCATCGGCCTCCAGCCGCCAGGTGCTGACCACGAAGGACATGGCCCGGCCAATGCGCGTGTCGGCGGCCAGCGTAGTATCTTCCAGTTCGGCCAGCAGGGAGGTAATCGCCTGACTGGCTGCCATGTCGGCGGCGGCAATGCGATGCACGCAATTCGGAACGTTCATGACCATACTCCTCTGCCACTGGTCTTTTGTATAGTATCAGCCTGGCGGCGGGCAGCAATAGCAGCAGGGCACTCAAAGCCGCTTATTCTTGCCCTCCACACTACTTTAGACGCTTCCGGCCCTCGCCAGGAACATATCCGGCTGCCGTCCAGCCGGTTTACACTAAGCTCTGTCGTCAGACGAAGAAGCCGGTGTGAACCGGACAGCAAAGAGGATCACTTTTCGTGCCAATTGCAGCCATGCCCACCATCGGCGCCATGTCCACGGTAACCCTGCGCGACGGCAAGTCGCTCCATGTGCGGGTCTTGGGGCGGGGGCACCCGGTGCTGATGCTGCCCGGCCTCGGCATGCACGGTGGCCACTGGCTGCCCTTCGTGCTGCCCTATAGCGGACGTTTTTGTTTTTACCTGCCGGATTTGCGCGGTTTTGGCAAATCCACGTCGGTCCGGCTCAACCAGGCCGATATTTTCCAGAACCACATGGAAGACGTGCAGGATCTCATCGCGCATTTCCGCCTGCATGATTTCCTGCTGGCCGGCATCTCCCTTGGCGGCTCCACCGCCCTGCACCTGAACCGCGAGGCCGGCCTGCACGGCGTGCGCCGCTATCTGCACATCGACCAGTCCCCCTGCATCGCCAACGGCAGCGGCTGGTCGCACGGCCTGTTCGGCAGACGTCAGACCGAGCTGTTCGGGCAGATGCGCCAACTCGGTGACGTGCTGGCTGATCACGAGGGCCGTATCACTTACCTGCGCGAGCTGCCGATGCCGGCACGCCGTCAGGTAGCCGAAATCCTGGCAGACATCATCGCGCAAATGGGTGGCCGCCCCGTGCTGAAGCCGCTATACCGGCAGTTGCTGGTCAACCTGCCCGTCCTCTCGCGCTTTTTGCCGCTCAACCGCGTGGACGACTGCCGCGCCTACCTACAGGCCTACGCCGGCGGCGGCCACGACTACCGCCCCAGCCTGCGCGAGTGCGCCGTACCCGTCACCGTGATGGTGGGCATGAAATCACCGCTATACGCTCCCGCCGGCCAGATGGCCATTGCTGACTATGCACCTGAGACGCGTATTGTCCGCTTCCATAAATCCGGTCATGTGCCGATGGTGGATGAGCCGCTGAAGTTTGTACGGGAGTTGGGGCGGTTTCTGGATGGGGTGCAGTAAAGAGAATTTGAACGGTGGGCTTTAAATACGGCGCAATGCCCTTCGGTTATTGCACCCTACGGCCTTGGGCTGAGCGCAGCGAATCCCAACAAAAGGCTACCAGTCATCTTTGTTGCCATTGGCAAGCGTGTCGTGTTGGGCTTCGCTGTGTGCTCTACCCAACCTACAAAACCGTAGCTCTTTCCAGGGCATGTATGAAAATCGGGCTGCCACTGACCGCCCGTCCTTCAAGCCTTACTTGGGTTGCGCATCCAGCGACTGCCCCGTAGTCCCCTTGCTGTCCGGCCCCATCAAATACAGATAAAGCGGCATGATCTGCTCGGGCCGCGTTACCTGATCGGCATTTTCCGCAGGGTAGGCCGTGGCGCGCATTTGCGTGCGGGTGGCGCCGGGGTTGAGGCAGTTGACACGGATATGGGAAATGGCGGCGACCTCATCGGCCAGCATCTGGCTCAGGCCCTCAATGCCGCATTTGGACACCGCATAAGCTCCCCAGAAGGCGCGGGCGCGACGGCCCACGGAACTGGTGGTAAAGACGATAGAGGCGTCGGGCGACTGCTTGAGCAGGGGCAGCAGGGCCTGCGTCAGCACAAAGGGCGCACGCAGGTTGATACGCATGACAAAGTCCCAGGTGTCGGGGTCGTACTGATCCAGCGGGGTCACGTCGCCGAGCACAGCGGCATTGTGCAGGATGCCATCCAGCCGGCCGAATTCCTTCTCGATCACTTCTCCCAGTTGCTGGTAATCCTGCAGCGTGGCCGTGCTCAGGTCCAGCGGCAATATTGCCGGCTGCGGGTGGCCTGCGGCCTCGATGGCGTCGTAAACCGCGTCGAGCTTTTCGGCGGTGCGGCCCAGCAGCACCACGGTGGCGCCATGCGCGGCATAGGTCATGGCGGCGGTGCGGCCAATACCGTCACCAGCGCCGGTAACGAGGATGACGCGGTCTTTCAGCAGGTCTTTCGGGGCAACATAGTTTTGCATGGTACGGCTGGTGTCTCTCGGTTGGTGTTTCACGTGCCTGTCGTCAGGCAGGGCGCAGCAGCGCCTGCAGGGCGTCCACGCTGGCCAGGGCGTGGTCTGCCTGCCAGTCGAGGATGTTTTCATTGTCGGGAATATAGCCCCAGGCCGCCGCTGCCGTCGGCATGCCGGCGTTCTTGCCCGCCTGGATGTCGCGCAGGTGGTCGCCCACGTAGAGTACGCTCGCAGGGTGCAGGCCCAGCACGTCACAGGCCTTGAACATGGGCTCGGGGTCGGGTTTGGTGTGGGTCACCATGTCGGGGCAGATCGCTACCCGGCAGCGTTGGTCCAGGCCCAGGGCCTTGAGCAGCGGGTTGGTGAAATGGCTGTGCTTGTTGGTGACGATGCCCCAGGGCCGGCCTTCGGCATCGAGGTTGTCCAGCAGCTCGGCCATGCCGTCAAAGAGCCGCGTTTCGTCGGCCAGGTGCTCCCGGTAGTTGACCAGGAACTCCTGCCGCATGACTTCAAACTCCGGGCTCTCGATGCCCATCTCGCCAAAGCCCAGCGCCACCACGGTGCGCGCCCCCTGCGACACCGCCTTGCGCACGGTCTCGTAGGGCAGGGCGGGGCGGCCACGCGCTACCAGCATACGGTTGAGCACGGCGGCAAAGTCCGGGGCGGTGTCTACCAGGGTGCCGTCGAGATCGAACAGCACGCCTTCATAGCGCGGGTTCATGCGTCCACCGGGCGGGTGCAGAACACCATGTAGTTTACGTCCACATTGGGTGCCAGCCAATAGCGGCCCGAGAGCGGATTGAAGTGCAGCCCGATCATTTCGTGCAGCTCCAGGCCCGCCTTGCGTATCCAGCCCCCCAGCTCCGAGGGGCGGATGAACTTGGCGTAGTCGTGGGTGCCGCGTGGCAGCATGCGCAGCATGTATTCCGCGCCCACCACCGCAAACAAGTAGGCCTTGGGGTTGCGGTTGATGGTGGAGAAAAACACCTGCCCGCCGGGCTTCACCAACTCCAGGCAGGCCCGCACCACGGCGCCGGGGTCGGGCACATGCTCCAGCATTTCGAGGCAGGTCACCACATCGAAGGAGGCGGGCCGCTCTGCTGCCAGCGCCTCCGCCGGAATCTGCCGGTAATCGACGCTCAGGCCGCTTTCCAGCAGGTGCAGCCGGGCCACCGCCAGCGGGGCGGCACCCATGTCGATGCCGGTCACGCTGGCGCCACGCCGCGCCATGCTCTCGGCGAGGATGCCGCCGCCGCAGCCCACGTCCAGTACGGTCTTGCCGGCAAGGCCCGAGCGCTCGTCGATCCAGTTCAGGCGCAGTGGGTTGATGTCGTGCAGGGGCTTGAATTCGGCGTTGGGGTCCCACCAGCGCGAAGCCATGGCCTCGAACTTGGCGATTTCGCCGGAATCCACATTGGGGGCACTGCTGGCCGTGTGTTCGCTCATGGCTGCCTTGATGCGTATGGGGGCCGCAAGTATACCGGGAACGCCTGTTTTCGGCAGCTTTTCACGGGGGGAAAGCTGAGAGGTGTCTGGCGGCGGGGTATCTCTTGCTGGACTAGCATAGCACTAAGTGCTATAAATAATGAAGGATGAGGGGGCGTTATGGCGGTCTACACGACCCAATGGTTTGATCGTTGGGCCAGGAAGCAGGGACTGACCCCCAAGGCCCTTTGTGACGCTGCCCGTGAAATGACCGCCGGGCTTTATGAGGCGGACTTGGGTGGCGGGCTCATCAAGAAACGGGTAGCTCGTCCAGGACAGGGCAAGAGTGGTGGCTTCCGCACCCTGGTTGCGACCAACAGGGGAGATCGTTGGGTCTTCGTGTTTGGCTTTGCGAAGAATGAGCGAAGCAATATCGACAAGGACGAAGAGATCGCCTTGAAGAAGCTGGCCACGCATCTGCTGTCGCTGAGCGGGCCGGCGCTGAACAAGGCCCGAGAGGCTGGTGAAGTGAAAGAGGTGGACTGTCATGCGCAAGACGAAATCAGCCATACTTGAGGCCGTGCACGAAACGGCAAGGGGCCTGCACGCCGCTGGCGCCATGGATCAGGTCACGCTCCGCGAGTTTGACCGGCTGTGCCTGCCCCCCGTTGAGCCCCTGCAACCCGAGCAGATCAGGCAGATCCGTGAAACCTCCCGGGTCAGCCAGGCCGTGTTTGCTGCCCTCCTGAACACCAGCGTGTCTACCATACAAAAGTGGGAGATTGGCCAGAAGCGCCCGACCGGCACGGCGCTGAAGCTGCTGCATCTCGTGCAGAAGAACGGCCTGGAAATCGTCTCCCAGGTGTAAACAGGCCTGCTTTGGGCTGGTGGCTGGTTTGGCGGGAGTGATACCTGCCATGGTTGCCAGCTTGCAGGCAGCTACCTGTGTCCCATGATGTTGCTCCCTTGTCTTCTTGCCCAACTATTATCCTATTAATATCAGTGGTTTACAGTTTTTAGAGGATGTCGTTATTATTGGTATTACCAATTTCATCGACTAGCTTCCCCTGCTACCAAAATATGATCGTAAGCCCCTGATTTGTGGTAGACTTCCGCGCTTTATTGATTTGCTTTTCCGGGTTCCCTGGCGACTGTAAAGCAAGCGCCTGAGGCTGGCACAAGACCACCATAACACTGGCTCTCAGGCCGACACTGGCTTCAGGCCGGAACCCTAATAATCAGGCGAGGAAGCTGATGACCGAATTTGCCAAAGAAATTCTCCCGGTCAATATCGAAGACGAGCTGCGACAATCCTATCTTGACTATGCCATGAGCGTGATCGTGGGGCGTGCCTTGCCCGACGTGCGCGACGGCCTCAAGCCGGTGCACCGGCGCGTGCTGTTTGCCATGCACGAGCTGAACAACGACTGGAACAAGCCTTATCTGAAATCGGCCCGCGTGGTCGGTGACGTTATCGGTAAATATCACCCCCACGGCGACACCGCCGTATACGACACCATCGTGCGCATGGCCCAGCCTTTCTCACTGCGCTACATGCTGGTCGATGGGCAGGGTAACTTCGGTTCGGTCGATGGCGACTTCGCCGCCGCCATGCGTTACACCGAAGTGCGCATGTCCAGGCTTGCGCATGAGCTGCTGGCCGACCTCGACAAGGAAACTGTCGACTGGGTGCCCAACTACGACGGCAAGGAACAGATTCCCGTCGTGCTGCCCACGCGGGTGCCCAACCTGCTCATCAACGGCTCCAGCGGCATCGCCGTGGGCATGGCCACCAATATTCCGCCGCACAACCTCACCGAGGTGGTGAACGGTTGCCTGGCCTACCTCGACGATAATGAAATCACCGTCGACGGCCTCATGGAGCACATCACCGGGCCGGACTTCCCGACCTGCGCCATCATCAATGGCCGCGCCGGCATCGTCGAAGCCTATCGCACCGGCCGTGGCCGCATTCATATCCGCGCCCGTCACCACATCGAAACCGATGCCAAGACCGGCCGCCAGACCATTGTCTTCACCGAAATTCCCTATCAGGTGAACAAGGCCCGCGTGATCGAAAAGATCGCCGAGTTGGTCAAGGAAAAGAAGATCGAGGGCATCTCGCCCGATGGCCTGCGCGACGAGTCCGACAAGGACGGCATGCGCATTGTCATCGAGCTGAAGCGCGGCGAAGTGGCCGAGGTGCTGGTCAACAACCTGTTTGCCCAGACCCAGCTGCAAACCGTGTTCGGCATCAATATGGTGGCCCTGTCCGACGGCCAGCCGAAGATTCTCAACCTCAAGGAAATGATCGTCGCCTTTGTGCGCCATCGCCGTGAAGTTGTCACCCGGCGCACCGTGTACGAACTGCGCAAGGCGCGCGAGCGTGCCCATATCCTTGAAGGTCTGGCCGTGGCCCTGGCCAATATCGACCCCGTGATCGAGCTGATCCGCCGCTCGCCCACGCCGGCCGAAGCCAAGGAACGCCTGATGGCGGAAAGCTGGGAGCCGGGCTCCGTCACTGCCATGCTGGAGCGCGCCGGCGGCAACGACGCCGCCCGCCCCGAGAGCCTGCCGGTGGGCTTCGGCTTTGTGAATGGCCGCTACCGGCTCTCGGCCGAGCAGGCCCAGTCCATTCTCGACATGCGCCTGAACCGCCTGACCGGGCTGGAGCAGGACAAGCTCATTGCCGAGTACCAGGAGCTGCTGGTCACCATCGGTGAGCTTATCCTTATCCTGTCTGACCCTGACCGCCTGCTGACCATCATCCGCGACGAGCTGGTGGCCATTCGCGACGGCTATGGCGACAAGCGCCGCACCGAGATTCTCGCCTCTCACCTCGACCTCAAGCTGGAAGACCTGATCACCGAAGAGCAGGTGGTGCTGACCATATCCCACACGGGTTATGCCAAGTACCAGCCCATCAGCGACTACCGCGCCCAGCGCCGGGGTGGCCGGGGCAAGTCGGCCACGGCGGTCAAGGACGCCGACTATATCGAGCACCTGCTGGTCGCCAGCACGCACGACACCGTGCTCTGCTTCACCAGCGCCGGCAAGGTCTACTGGCTCAAGGTCTACGAGCTGCCGCAGGCAGGCCGCGCCTCCAAGGGCAAGCCCATGGTCAATGTGCTGCCGCTGGGCGAGAAGGAACGCATCACCACCATCCTGCCGCTGCGCGAGTACACTGAAGGCAGCTTTATCTTCATGGCCACCGGCGACGGCACGGTCAAGAAGGTCGAGCTGGAAGCCTTCTCGCGGCCCCGTACCGCCGGCCTGATTGCCATTGATCTGGTGGGCGAGGACGTGCTGGTTGGCGCCGCCATAACTGACGGTAGCCAGGACATCATGCTCTTCAGCAACGAAGGCAAGGCCGTGCGCTTCCACGAGACCGACGTGCGCGCCATGGGCCGCACCGCCATGGGCGTGCGCGGCATCCGCCTGCCCGATGTTGAGGGCGCCCACGTGGTGTCCCTGATCGTCGCCGACCCGGTCGGGCAGGTGCTGATGGCCTCCACCAACGGCTTTGGCAAGCGCACCGCCGTGGACGAATTCCCGGTGCACAATCGTGGCGGCCAGGGCGTTATCGCCATCCAGACCTCCGAGCGCAACGGCAACCTCGTGGGCGCCGTGCAGGTGGCCGACACCGACGAGCTGATGCTGATCTCGGACCAGGGCACCCTTGTGCGTACCCGCATCAGCGAAGTGTCCGTGCTCTCGCGCAATACCCAGGGCGTCACGCTCATCAAGCTGGGGGCCGACGAGCATCTGGTAGGCGCCGTGCGTGTGGATGAAATCGAAGATGAGGAAGAAGAGGGCGGCGAGGTTGTCGTGGTGGCCGCCGACGTAACGGTGGTGTTGGATACTGCCGCTGGCGATGCCGATGATGCTGCTGACACGGAAACTGACGACGCCTGACACCAAACCTGCTATGACTGAGACTGACATTTCGCAACAACCGGGCGCCGAGCCGCCCCAGCCAGTGGATATCATGACAAGAGCCTATAATTTTTGTGCAGGTCCCGCCGCGCTGCCGCAGGCAGTGCTGAGTGAAGCCCAGAAAGACCTGGTGAATTACAAGGGCAAGGGCCTCTCCGTCATGGAAATGAGCCATCGTAGCGCCGACTACGTGGCCATTGCCGAAGAAGCCGAAAAAGACCTGCGCGAGCTGCTCAACGTGCCCGCCAATTACAAGGTGCTATTCATGCAGGGCGGGGCCTCGCAGCAGTTTGCGCAAGTGCCCATGAATCTGCTGCGCGGCAAGAACACGGCGGACTATGTCAACACCGGCATGTGGTCCACCAAGGCCATCCAGGAAGCGAAGCGCTATTGCGATGTGAATGTGGTTGCCAGCGACGAAGCCAATAAATTCCGTGGCGTGCCGGCTTTCGACACCTGGCAGCTGAACGACAAGGCGGCCTACTTGCACTATGTGCAGAACGAAACCATCCACGGCGTGCAGTACAGCTATATTCCCGACGTGAACGTGCCGCTGGTGGCCGATTTTTCCTCCAGCATTTTGTCGGAGCCGCTGGATGTCAGCCGCTTCGGCCTGATTTATGCCGGCGCGCAGAAAAATATCGGCCCCGCCGGCATCGTGCTGGTGATTGTGCGTGAAGACCTGTTGGGCGACACCCTGCCGGGCACGCCGACCATGCTCGACTACAAGGTGGCTGCCGACAACGGCTCCATGTACAACACGCCACCGACCTTTGCCTGGTACCTGTCCGGCCTCGTGTTCAAGTGGCTCAAGCACCATGGCGGCCTCAAGGCCATCAGCGAGATCAACCACCGCAAGGCGGCCAAGCTCTATGCCGCCATCGACAACAGCGGCGGTTTTTATCACAACCCCGTAGTGGTGGGTTATCGCTCGATCATGAACGTGCCCTTTACCCTCATCGACGCGGCCCTGGACAAGACCTTCCTCAAGGGCGCCGACGAGCAGGGCCTGCTCAATCTCGCCGGGCACCGCTCGGTCGGTGGTATGCGTGCCAGCCTTTATAATGCGGTGCCGGAAGCGGCGGTGGATGCGCTGATACAGTACATGCAGGATTTCCAGAAGCAGTTTGGTTGATCGGGCGTTGTCCTCTTTACCCCCTCTCCCTTCGGGAGAGGGCTGGGGTGAGGGGGTGTTAACCACCGTCAATGGTAATTTCCCCTCACCCTCTCCCGGAGGGAGAGGGGACTAAAAGCCGCAAAATTTTTTCAGGTTATTACGCCATGAGCGAAAAACCCACGCTCGAACAGATACGCCAACAAATCGACAGCATCGACGAGCAGATGCAAGAGCTGATCTCCGAGCGGGCCCGCTGCGCGCAGCAGGTGGCTGAGGTCAAGAAAGAGACCGACCCCACCGCCACGGTCTTTTACCGCCCCGAGCGCGAGGCGCAGGTGCTGCAACGCGTCATGGCGCGCAACCAGGGCCCGCTGCATCCCGAGGAAATGGCGCGCCTGTTCCGCGAGATCATGTCCGCCTGCCTCGCGCTGGAACACCCCATGCGCGTGGCCTTTCTCGGCCCCGCCGGCACTTTTACCGAAACCGCCGTGCTCAAGCATTTCGGCCACTCGGTCAAGACCGTGCCGCTCGCCAATATCGACGAGGTATTCCGCGAGGTGGAGGCGGGCGCCGTCAATTACGGCGTGGTGCCGGTGGAAAACTCCACCGAAGGTATCGTTACCCACACCGCCGATTCTTTCCTGGAATCGCCAGTACATATCATCGGCGAAGTACAACTGCGTATTCATCACCACTTTCTGGTGGCCGATGGCACCCAGTTGCCCGCGATTTCACGTGTGTACGCACACCAGCAGACCCTGGGCCAGTGCCGCAAATGGCTGGACGCGCATTTTCCCAAGCTGGAGCGGGTGGCCGTGTCGAGCAATGCCGAAGCCGCCAAGCGCATCAAGAGCGAGTGGCACTCCGCCGCCATTGCCGGCGAAACCGCCGCCGAGCTTTACGGCCTGCGCAAGCTGCACGAATGCATCGAAGACAATCCCAGCAATACCACGCGCTTTCTCATTATCGGCAATGAAGCCGTGGCGCGCAGCGGTGACGACAAGACCTCCATCATCGTCTCCATGAAAAAGAATGTGTCCGGTGCGCTGTACCAGATACTGGAGCCCTTCAAGCGCCGCACTATCAACCTCACCCGCATCGAAAGCCGGCCCTCGCGTTCTGATAACTGGGACTATGTGTTCTTTATCGACTTTGAAGGCCATGCGCAGGATGCGGCAGTGAAGGAAGTGCTGGCCGATCTTGATGGTTATGCGCGTGAGCTGAAGATATTGGGCTCGTATCCGAAGGCGGTGCTGTAGCGCAGTCTGTTTTATCCCCTCTCCCTTCGGGATGCCCCCATGGATGGGGGGTAGTCCGAACTGCGCCGGGAGCGCAGTTGGTAGAGGGTTAGGGTGAGGGGGTGTTAACCACTGTAAGTGGCAATTTCCCCTCACCCCAGCCCTCTCCCGGAGGGAGAGGGAGTAGCAGGCTCTGCGCCGGAAATTACTGCTTCAACCAAAGTCTTGGCACAAGAGGAAACCCCGTGAGCTGCGATTTTATTGCGCTGGCCAACCCCGGCGTACAAAAGATTTCCCCCTACCAGCCCGGCAAGCCGATTGACGAGCTGAAGCGCGAGTTGGGGCTGGATGACGTCATCAAGCTGGCCAGCAATGAAAATCCGCTGGGCACCTCGCCACTGGCGCTGGCCGCCATCCAGAAAGAACTGACCGAGATAGCGCGCTACCCGGATGGCAACGGCTTCGTGCTGAAAGACGCGATTCACCGGCGCTTTGGTTTTGCCCATAACCGCATTACCCTGGGCAATGGTTCCAACGACATTCTCGAATTTGTTGCCCGCGCTTATCTGCGCGAGGGTGACCATGCCGTCTATTCCCGGCACGCCTTTGCGGTCTACCCGCTGGTGGTGCAGGCCGTTGGTGCCACCGGTATTGAAGTCCGGGCAAAAAACTGGGGCCACGATCTGGTCGCCATGGCCGCCGCCGTTACGCACAAGACCAAGCTCGTGCTTATCGCCAACCCCAATAATCCTACGGGCACCTGGTTTGAAAAGGCCGAGTTTGAAGCCTTCATGCAGGCGGTGCCCGAGCACGTGCTGGTGGTGCTCGACGAAGCCTATGTTGAATACGTCACCGAGGCCTCGGCGCTTAATGGCCTCGATTATGTTGACCGCTACCCCAATCTGCTGGTGAGCCGCACCTTCTCCAAGGCCTATGGCCTGGCCGCGCTGCGCGTGGGCTATGCCGTTGCCTCGACGGCGGTTACCAATATCCTCAACCGCGTGCGTCAGCCCTTCAATGTCAACAGCCTGGCGCTGGCCGGCGCTGCGGCGGCATTGGGTGATACTGACTTTGTAGCCAAAAGCCGCGAGCTCAATGCCGCTGGCATGGCCCAGATCACGGCGGGCCTGGAGGAGATGGGGCTGCCTGTCATCCCCTCACGCGGCAACTTTATCGCCTTCGACGTGGGTCGCCCTGGCCTTGCCGTGTTTGATGCGCTGCTGCGCAAGGGCGTGATCGTGCGCCCGGTCACCAGCTACGGCATGCCCAACCACTTGCGTGTGTCCATCGGCCTGCCGGCGGAAAATGCCCGCTTCCTCGCAGCCCTGCATCAGGTGTTGTAATGGCCAGTCCGTCCAGTCCTTTCCCTCTCAACAAGATCGCCTTTATCGGCTTGGGCCTGATAGGTTCCAGCCTCGCGCGGGTGCTGCGGGAACAGGGTCTGGCGCGTATCATCACCGCCTCGGCGCGCAGCCAGAAGACTCTGGATGTGGCGCTGCAACTGGGCGTGATCGACGAGGGCCACGCCGACCCGGCAGCGGCGGTGCAGGGCGCTGACCTCGTGGTGCTGGCCATGCCCGTCAATGCCACCGAAGCGGCCCTGCAAGCCATCAAGGGCGCACTCAAGGCCGGGGCCATCATCACTGACGTAGGCAGTACCAAGGGCAGCGTGGTGGCGGCGGCAGAGCGGGTGTTTGGCGTGGTGCCGCAGGGCTTTGTGCCGGGCCATCCCATTGCCGGCTCGGAAAAAAGCGGCGTGCTGGCGGGCAAGGCCGGGCTCTTTGCCCGACACAAGGTTATCCTTACGCCCTTGCCGCAGACCGACGCGGCAGCGCTGGCCACCGTGGAGGCCATCTGGAAGGCGGCCGGGGCCGAGGTACTGTTCATGGAGGTCAACCGCCATGACGAGGTGCTGGCCAAGACCAGCCACCTGCCGCACCTGCTGGCGTTTTCACTGGTCGACACGCTGGCGCGCGAATCGGAGAATCTTGATATTTTCCGCTACGCCGCTGGCGGCTTCCGCGACTTTACCCGTATCGCCGGCAGCGACCCGGTGATGTGGCACGACATTTTTCTCGCCAACAAGCCCGCCTTGCTGGCGGCGCTGGAGCATTTTTCCGGCGGCGTCGAGCGGGTCAAGGCGGCGATTGAAAGCGGGGACTCCGAAACCCTGCTTGGCATATTCACCCGCGCCAAAGTGGCGCGGGAACACTTTACCCATATGTTGGCCGGAACGGCCTATGTGCAGACCATGAAACAGAAGAATCTGGAATTTATCGTACAGCCTGGTGGCAAGCTCAGTGGCAGCATCCGTGTGCCCGGCGACAAGTCCATCTCCCACCGCTCCATCATGCTCGGCTCCCTGGCCGAGGGCACCACCGAGGTGACCGGCTTTCTGGAAGGCGAAGACGCCCTGGCCACCCTGCAGGCCTTCCGCGACATGGGTGTAGTGATTGAAGGCCCGCATAACGGCAATGTCACCGTGCACGGCGTCGGCCTGCACGGGCTCAAGGCGCCGCCGGGCCCCATCTACTGTGGCAACTCCGGCACCAGCATGCGCCTGCTCTCCGGCATTCTCGCCGCGCAGGCCTTTGACACCGTCATGACCGGCGACGCCTCGCTCAGCAAGCGCCCCATGGAGCGCGTGGCCAAGCCCCTGCGCCGCATGGGCGCCGACATCCGCAGCACCGGCGACAAGGGCACGCCGCCTGTCACCATCACCGGCAGGCAGGCGCTCAAGGGCATCGTCTACGACATGCCCGTGGCCAGCGCCCAGGTCAAGTCCAGCGTGCTGCTGGCCGGCCTCTGGGCCGAGGGCGCCACCGTGGTGACCGAGCCGGCCCCCACCCGCGACCACACCGAACGCATGCTGCGCGGCTTTGGCTATGCTGTAGAGACGCAGGGCCCGCAGGTCACCGTGCGCGGTGGCGGCAAGCTCACCGCCACCCGTATTGACGTGCCGGCCGATATCTCTTCCGCCGCCTTCTTCATGGTCGCCGCCTCGATTGCCGAAGGCTCCGACGTGACCCTGCTGCACGTGGGCATCAACCCCACCCGCATCGGTGTCATCAACATCCTGCGTGCCATGGGCGGCGACTTGACGGTGGGCAACGAGCGCGAGGTGGGCGGCGAGCCGGTGGCCGATATCCGTATCCGCAGTGCCAGGCTCAAGGGCATCAATATCCCCGAAGACCAGGTGCCGCTGGCCATCGACGAGTTCCCGGCGCTGTTCATCGCCGCCGCCTGCGCCGAAGGCCGTACCGTGCTTACCGGGGCGGAAGAGCTGCGGGTCAAGGAGTCGGACCGTATCCAGGTCATGGCCGACGGCCTCAAGCTGCTGGGCATCAGCGCCGAGCCCACGCCGGATGGCATCGTCATCGAGGGTGGGCAGCTGGGTTCGGGCCGTGTGGTCAGTCATGGCGACCACCGTATCGCCATGAGCTTTGCCATGGCCGCCCTGCGCGCCAACGGACCCATCGAGATTGAAGACTGTGCCAACGTGGCCACGAGCTTCCCCGACTTCGTGGGCCTCGCAAAAGGCGCCGGTTTACATATTTCCGTCATTGAAAAGGACTAGGGTTGGCGCGCTCTGAGCTCCCTCTCCCTTCGGGGGAGGGCTGGGGTGGGGGGAACCCGGCGCTGCCAGCGGTACCTGAGCTCACCCGCAGCGAGAGGAAACCAGAAACAACTCGATGGGTATTTTGAGCCCACTGAATCAAGGCGCGACCATTTTGGCTACTTGTCAGGTTCCTTCAAGGCCATAGTAACAGCACGGCAGCCCCTTATTTTGGCCCGTGGTTGCTTTTTGATGCGAACTTCTATAGAAAGCACGCGCAGTTTGTCCCATTGGAGCAGGGTAGCTCCATGGCGAGTCCGAGGAAGCACGATGAGTTCTGAAGTAGAGAAGGCAGCAGTCAGCCGCATACCGGCCCCGGTTATCGCCATCGACGGCCCCAGCGGCTCCGGCAAGGGCACCATCGCGCATCGGCTTGCCGCGCGGCTGGGCTTTCATGTGCTCGATTCCGGCTCGCTGTACCGTCTGCTTGGTCTGGCCGCGCAGCAGCACGGCGTGCGCATGGACAACGAGGCCGGGCTGCAGGTGCTGGCCGCCCACCTCGACGTGCAGTTTTCCCAGACAGGCAGCGGCGACGGCGTGATCGTGCTGGAAGGCGAAGACGTCACCAGCCTGATCCGCACCGAGGAAATCGGCCGCGCCGCCTCCCAGGTAGCCGCCTTGCCGGCTGTGCGCCAGGCCCTGCTGCAACGCCAGCAGGCCTTCCGCGAGGCGCCGGGCCTGGTGGCCGATGGCCGCGACATGGGCACCGTGGTATTCCAGGATGCCTGCCTCAAGATATTCCTCACCGCCTCGGCCGACGCCCGTGCCAATCGGCGCTACAAGCAGTTGCTGGAAAAGGGCTTTGATGCTAGCCTTCCGGCCCTCATTGAAGACATACGCGACCGCGACGACCGCGACATCAATCGCGCCGTGGCGCCGCTGCGGCCCGCCGATGACGCCATCGTGCTCGACAGCACCCAACTGGGGATCGACGCGGTCATGGAGCGCCTGTTGCAGGAAGTGGCGGAAACGCCCGGCCTGAAAAAATTTCTCAAGAAGCACTGAGCGCTGGTGCTTCTGCAAGACTGACGAGACCGTTGTTAATGGATTGTCGTCAACTTGCTGATTTTAAAGAATATATAATGACCGCAACGCCCTGAAGGCCGGCGGTCAGCAGCGCCGCCGGGGTTCACGGCGGCGTGGTTTGCAGTAACAAGGCCTCTTCGGAGGCTTTTGTTGTTCAGTCCTTCCTCCTTTGAGCAGGGGCAGGCAGCAGAAAGAGCACAGGTATGGCACCCGCGTCCACCAGCATGGCGGGCTGCCAGGCCAATATTAATGACCCCGCCGGAGCTGGTCTGGCGCGGACACACGACGATGCATTCCGCATCAGAAAGGTTTGATAATGAGCGAGTCATTTGCCGCTCTCTTTGAAGAGAGCATCAAGGGTCTGGATGTAGAACGGGGCGCCCTGATCCAGGGTACCGTGGTTGCCATCGATTCCGATTGGGTAACTGTGGACACCGGCCTGAAGTCTGAAGGTGTTATTGCACGCGACGAATTCCTCAATGACCGCCGCGAGATCGAAGTCAAGGTGGGCGACGTGGTCGATGTGGTGGTTGACGCCCTCGACAACGGCATGGGTTACACCCTGCTGTCCCGCGAAAAAGCCAAGCGTGCCGAAACCTGGACCCGCCTGGAAAAGATTTTCGAAGGCGGCGAAATCGTCAAGGGCATCATCTCCGGCAAGGTCAAGGGTGGCTTCACCGTCGACGTCGGCTCCATCCGCGCGTTCCTGCCGGGTTCCCTGGTCGACATTCGTCCCATCCGCGACACCGTGCATCTCGAAGGCCGTGAACTCGAGTTCAAGGTTATCAAGCTCGACGCCAAGCGTAACAACGTCGTTGTGTCCCGTCGTGCCGTCATGGAGGCCGAATCCTCCGCCGAGCGCGAAGCCCTGCTGGAAAACCTCCAGGAAGGTCAAGTGGTCAAGGGCATCATCAAGAACCTCACCGACTACGGCGCGTTCGTGGATCTGGGCGGTATCGATGGCCTGCTGCACATCACCGACATGGCCTGGAAGCGTATCAAGCATCCGAACGAAATCGTCGAAGTCGGCCAGGAAGTCACCGTCAAGGTGCTCAAGTTCGACCGCGAGCGTAACCGTGTGTCCCTCGGCCTGAAGCAGCTGGGCGAAGATCCCTGGTTGGCACTGATGAGCCGCTACCCGGAAGGCACGCGCGTCAAGGCCCGTATCACCAACCTCACCGATTACGGCTGCTTTGCCGAGCTGGAAGAGGGCGTGGAAGGTCTCGTGCACGTGTCCGAAATGGACTGGACCAACAAGAACATCCACCCGTCCAAGGTCGTTCAGATCGGCGACGAAGTGGAAGTCATGGTCCTCGACATCGACGAAGAACGTCGTCGTATCTCCCTCGGCATCAAGCAGTGCAAGCCCAACCCCTGGGACGAGTTTGCCAAGAAGCACGAGAAGGGCGAGAAGGTCTCCGGCAACATCAAGTCGATCACCGATTTTGGTATCTTCATTGGTCTGGACGGCGGCATCGACGGTCTGGTTCACCTCTCCGACATCTCCTGGAACGAAACCGGCGAAGAAGCCGTGCGCAAGTTCAAGAAGGGCGATGCCGTGGAAGCGGTCATCCTCTCCGTGGACCCGGAACGCGAGCGTATCTCCCTGGGCGTCAAGCAGCTTGAGCGCGACCCGTTCGGCGACTTCGTGGCTACCCATGAAAAGGGCGCCATCGTGAAGGGCAAGGTCAAGTCTGTGGATGCCAAGGGCGCCACCATCGAAGTGATGGACGGTGTTGAAGCCTCCCTGAAGGCCTCTGAAATCAGCCGTGACCGCGTGGAAGATGCCTCCAAGCACCTGACCGTGGGCCAGGCCATCGACGCCAAGATCATCGGCATCGACCGCAAGGCACGCCTCATCACCCTGTCCATCAAGGCCAAGGATGAAGCGGAAGAACGCGAAGCCATCAGCAGCCTGCGCGAGCAGGAGCCGGAAGCTTCCGGTCCGAAGACCATCGGTGACCTGATCAAGGCGCAGATGAACACCTGATGCAAAATAGGGTTTCTGGTACTGCCAGAGCCCAAACTTGCAGAAAGTTGTAAATAAAACGGGGGTAGCATTTGCTACCCCCGTTTTTTTGTGTTTAAAATCACAGCGTTACACTATAAATAGAGAAGCTGTCTAACAAAGCCCAAAACAGACTCCCGCCAGCAGGAGTACAGAGGCAGGTTTACATGAGCAGACTGATCGAACCCACCGCAGAGGAGCAGGCGGCGGCGCTGACCAAATCCGAGCTGATTGAGCGTATTGTGGCCAAGCAGACCCTGCTGACCGCAAAAGACGTCGAGCTGGCGGTGAAGACCATTGTCGAGCAGATGTCAGAGAGCCTGTCTTCCGGTGAGCGTATAGAGATTCGTGGTTTTGGCAGCTTTTCCCTGCATTTTCGCGAGCCCCGCGTGGGCCGCAACCCCAAGACCGGTGAGGCCGTGACCCTGGCCGGCAAGTACGTGCCGCACTTCAAGCCCGGCAAGGAACTCAAGGATCGCGTCAACGAAAGCCTGCAGGACGCCGTCAAGCACGAAAGCGGCGGGGGCTGACCGTGGCCTGGCTGCGCAAGGCGTTTTACCTGGCAGCGGCGCTGCTGCTGCTGGCCCTTGGCCTGTGGCTGGTGATCGTCAACGACCAGTCCGTGGTGCTTAACCTCGCCGTCTTTGAAACGCCGCCGCTGAATGCCGGCTTTGTCGTGCTGCTGGGCTTTGCCCTGGGTGCTGTGGTCGGCATCCTCGTCGGGCTCAACCTGTTTACCGTGTTCCGCCTCAACTCCCGCGTGTTCTGGCTCAAGCGCGAGCTGAAGCAGTTGCAGGATGATCTGCAGGAACGCCGCAATCAGTCCTGATGTCTTGAAGAAGTGACCCACCGTCTGTTTGAAGAGTTCCTGACCCCATGACGACAACGTCATCCCCCGTGATCGTGGCCCTGGACTTTCCCTCGGCCACCCAGGCCATGAGCCTGACCGACCGGCTTTCTCCCACGCAGTGCCGCCTCAAGATAGGCAAGGAGCTGTTTACCCGTGAAGGCCCCGCCATCGTGCGGGCGGTGCAGGGGCGCGGCTTCGAAGTCTTCCTCGACCTCAAGTTTCACGACATTCCCAATACCACTGCCGCCGCCGTGATGGCTGCCGCCGACCTTGGCGTGTGGATGGTAAACGTGCACGCCTCTGGAGGCCGCCGCATGATGCAGGCCGCTGCCAATGGCCTGCAGAAGGGCAACTTGCCCACGCTGCTGATCGCCGTGACTGTGCTCACCAGCATGGAGGCAGCCGATCTGGCCGAGGTCGGCATCAGCGGGGAGCCCCTGCAACAGGTCGAACGCCTCGCGCTGCTGACCCAGGATTGCGGCCTGCATGGCGTTGTCTGCTCTGCGCAGGAGGCAGGCCCCCTGCGCAGGCTCGTCAACCCGGCGTTCCAGCTGGTGACACCCGGTATCCGCCTTGCCGGTGGTGACACTGGCGACCAGCGCCGTATCATGACCCCCGAGCAGGCCCAGGCCGCCGGTGTTTCATATATGGTCATCGGCCGCCCCATTACCCAGTCTGCCGATCCGCTGGCGACCCTGATCGCCATCAATAAGAGTTTGGGCGTTACTGCCTGACCGGAGACCGACATGAGCGCTTACCACGACAAGGTGGTGTGGATTACCGGCGCCAGCTCCGGCATCGGCGAGGCCCTGGCCTACGAGTTTGCCCGGCAGGGCGCCCGGCTGGTGCTGTCGGCCCGCCGTGCCGATACGCTGGAGGCGGTGCGCCAGCGCTGCGAGCGGCCCGAAGCCCACCTCGTGCTGCCGCTCGACATGAGCGACACGCCCAGCCTGCCCGGCAAGGTGGACGAGGTGCTCACCGCCTTTGCCCAGATCGACCTGCTCGTCAATAATGCCGGCATCAGCCAGCGTTCGCTGGTCAAGGACACCGGCCTTGATGTGGACCGGCGCATCATGGAGGTCGATTTCTTCGGCCCCGTGGCGCTGACCAAGGCCGTACTGCCCCATATGCTGGAGCGTGGGCAGGGCCAGCTGGCCGTCGTGTCGTCGGTAGCGGGGCTGGTGGCTACTCCCTACCGCTCCGCCTACGCCGCCGCCAAACACGCCGTGGCCGGCTTCTTCAATGCCCTGCGCGCCGAAGTGCACGACGCCGGGCTGCGCGTGGCCGTGATCTACCCCGGCTATGTGCAGACCAATATCACCCTGCACGCGCTGGAAGGCGACGGCAGCGCCCACGGCGTGCTCGACCAGAAGCTGAAAGACGGCATGCCCGCCGATGTTTTTGCCGCCAGGGTGGTGGCCGAGCTTGCCGCTGGCGAGAGCCATATCGTGGTAGCCGGTACCCAGGAAAAATTCGCCGTGTATCTTGGCCGCGTGTCGCCGGGCCTGCTGGCCAGGTTGATACGCTCGGTCAAGGTCACCTGATTTGCATAGGGCCGCCTGCCGCGCTCCCGGCGCGGCACTACCTACATCCCTGTAGGGCGGAACCCCGAAGGGTTGCCGCCGCATGGTTCGGTGCGACCCGCGTTGCTTTTGCAACATGGCTGCTCATGTATGGAGTCGAAACAGGCCGTGATGGTGTAGCGCATTCATCATGCGGCGGAAACCCTTCGGGGTTCCGCCCTACAACCAATGCCAGCAAGTTGAGACGTCCCCTCTCCCTCCGGGAGGGGTAGGGGTGAGGGACTGTGCTTCAAATGAGCCGCCGCCGCTAGTTTGGGCACTTAGTCCTTCAGTCAAAAAATGCCTTTGGCTCCACCATTTACTCAGACCTGATTCGAGGAAAGCCGCATGAAGACCGCGCTGGTTATCCGCCACGTTGCTTTTGAAGACCTGGGCACGCTGGAGCCGGTGCTGCTGGCGCGTGGCTACCACATCAGTTACCTCGAAATGGGGCTGGCCGATCTCAGCGGGCACGACCCGCTCTCGCCCGATCTGGTCGTCGTCCTTGGCGGCCCCATCGGCGTTTATGAGCAGGCAGAGTATCCCTTCCTCAAGGCCGAACTGAGCTGGATCAAGACCCGTCTCGACGCAGGAAAACCCGTCATCGGCCTGTGCCTGGGGGCACAACTCATGGCAGCCGCGCTAGGCGCCAGCGTCCACGCCGGCAGCAACGGCAAAGAGATAGGCTGGAGCACCCTGCTACCCACACCCGCAGCGGCCGAGTACCCCTTCATGCACCTGCTCGACGTGCCGGTGCTGCACTGGCACGGCGACACCTTCGACCTGCCTCGCGGTGCTACCCTGCTTGCTGGCAGCAGCCAGTACCCCCACCAGATTTATGCTATTGGCAGCCACGCCATCGCCTTCCAGTGCCATCCCGAGGTGACGGAGCAGGGCCTGGAGCGCTGGTATATCGGTCACGCCTGCGAAATCGCTCATACCCCCGGCGTGTCAGTGCCTGCGCTGCGTGAGCAGGCCGCCGAGCACGCCGATACCCTCGCAGAGCGGGCCGGCCAGCTGTGGCCCCTGCTGCTCGACAGGCTGGGCTAAGGTGGCAGCCGCGCCGGAAGGAGCCGTGCTCAAGGCACAGCTGCGCCTGTGGCTGCGCGAGGAAATCGCCATGGGGCCGGGCAAGGCTGACCTGCTCGACGCCATTGCCGAAGCCGGCTCCATCGCCGCCGCCGGCCGGCGCCTGAACATGAGCTACCGCCGCGCCTGGCTGCTGGTAGACACCATGAACCGCTGCTTCCGGCAGCCGCTGGTGGCGTCGGCTACGGGCGGGCAGGGTGGTGGCGGCGCCCAACTGACCGACACGGGGCGGCAGGTGCTGGCCAGCTACCGCGCCATGCAGGCCGAGGCTGACCAGCTCAGTGAGCGCTGGTTCCTGCGCCTGAGCCAGCATCTGCGCGACTGATTGCCGTTTACTTCCCCGCCCTGATCGGCAACAATTCGCGCGTTTTATAACCACCCCTCAGGTAAGCCCCGTGAACGCAGCCCAGCCCACTTCCGCCCGTATTTTTGATCCTGCCCTGGAGCAGGACGACGACGATCAGGAACTGCCTCTCGACGAGGAACTGCATATTCCCGGCGGCGACGAGCCGGCCACCGGCACCCCCGAGGGTATCGACAAGAAGGACCGCACCCGCTTCAACAAGCTGCAAAAGCGCCTGCGCCGGCTGGTGGGGCAGGCCATCGTCGATTACAACATGATCGAAGAGGGCGACAAGGTCATGGTCTGCCTGTCCGGCGGCAAGGACAGCTACACCATGCTCGACATCCTGCTGAATTTGCAGATCAGCGCCCCGGTCAACTTCGAGGTGGTTGCGGTCAACCTTGACCAGAAGCAGCCCGGCTTCCCCGAGCACGTGTTGCCCGAGTACCTGAGCCGGCGTGGCGTGCCCTATTTCATTGTCGAAAAAGACACTTACAGCATCGTCAAGCAGCTTACTCCCGAGGGCAAAACCTATTGTGCCGTGTGCTCGCGTTTGCGGCGGGGCAATCTCTATGCCTTTGCGCAGGAAATTGGTGCCACCAAGGTCGCGCTGGGTCACCATCGTGACGACATCATGGCCACACTGTTCCTGAACATGTTTCACGGTGGCCGGCTCAAGGCCATGCCGCCCAAACTGCTTTCCGACGATGGCAAGAATATCCTGATTCGGCCGCTGGCCTACTGCAAGGAAAAGGATATTGCCGAGTATGCGAAGCTCAAGCAGTTCCCGATTATTCCCTGCAATCTTTGTGGGTCGCAGGAAAATCTGCAGCGTGCGTTTATCAATACCATGTTGCGTGAGTGGGACGAGAAATATCCGCAGCGGCTTGATAGTATTTTTACGGCTGTGCAGAATGTTGCGCCTTCACAGCTGGCGGATCGGGAGTTGTTTGATTTTGAGGGCTTGAAGGCGACGCCTGCGGAGATAAAGGAGCAGGATGCTTGCAGGCTGGATGTGGTTAATTTGATGGTTTAATTTGCAGGATGGTTGGAGCGCAGCTCGTAGGGCGCAATAACCGAAGGGCATTGCGCCGTATTTAATGCTCGCAGTGATACCCATCGGAGTTTCTACCGCATTTACGGGCTGGCCTCTGATTAAACCCGACTTTGGCGTCCTCATGCCGGACGGGCATTCAAGAGGGGGCTGGCAGATGGCGCTCCCGGCGCCATTCTGCACTCCCCACATCCCTGTGGGTCGCGCGCATCCCTTGAAAATCCCCACGCGCTCCGGCCCGGTCGCCCCGCCTTTGGTGGGGTTCCCTGCGGTACTCGAATAATTTGGGTCGAAAAGACAGCACGTCCCTGTGCTGTCTTTTCGATGACCGGCATCCCTGCCGGCCATCCTTCGGACTGATCCAAATTTTTCTCCGTTCCGACCCACAGGGATGTGGGGAGTGCAGAGCAGCGTCGGGAGCGCTGCGAGCCTCGGCGCCCTCTACGGGGGTTCGGGAGTTCCCTTCTGCGTGCAGCCGACCAGCCGAGCTATTAGCTGATCTCCAAAAGACAAAGCCAAAAACATAAAAGAAAAACCGTCACCCCGCGAACGCGGGGGCCCAGTGTCTTTGCAGGCAAGTGAGATGTACCAAGACTAAACAGGAGTTTCTGATCTTGTTTCGCTTTCCCCCGGAATGGCTGGCTAAGGACTTATACCCGGATAAGCTTTTTGAACCTCAACTGGCATGCCGTGAACCCGGCAATGAAAATGCATCGGAGCACATGCGCAATGGTGCATTTCACTGGTGGATTCGTCAGCAGCCCAACAAGCAGCAGCTTACAGATCTGATCGAGCTGACGTTTCTCGACCCGGATTATCTGATGGGTGCGGATGTATGCACCTACCTGCGTCAATGCAGTAATTATGGCGATGATCACGCCGCGTTTGTCGAGAAAATGAATGATCAATTCAAGCCGCCGTCCTGGCTGCTTTCGTAGCCAGTCCGTAGGGCGGAACCCCCGAAGGGGTTTCCGCCGCATGTTGCTCTCCGCCATCCCCACTTGTCATTTCAGGCATGCCAACACCCTCATATTGGCCCCTTCAGGCGTTATGCTGGCCGTCAATCTCCGCTAGGGTAGGGGCCTACCCCAACGGCCAGCAAAGGCAGCCCCGCATGAGCGACAAACCCCGTACTGACGCCGATACCGACAGCTCCAGCATCAGCTTTACCGCCTACTACACCGGCGAAGTCTGGCAGCGCCACGGCCTTTCGGTGCCCTTCCTGGGCACGCCACAGGGCCGTCGCCTGTTTGCCGCGTCGCGCCCGATTGAGCTGGCCGGCAAAGTGCTGTTTGGCATCAACAATGAAATCCTGCTGCTGCAACGGCACCGCATCATCGACCACGTGCTGGGCGAGGCCATCCGCAACGAGGGTTTTACCCAGGTGGTGGAAATTGCCTGTGGCCTGTCGCCGCGCGGTACCCGCTTCAGTCGTGAGTTTGCGCAGGATGGCCTTGTCTATATCGAAGCCGATCTGCCCGGCATGGCGGCGCGCAAGCAAAAGCTGCTGGCCGAGGCCGGCGAGTTGAGCGCACAGCACCGCGTGATTACCTGCAATATCCTGGAGCGCGACACGCCCGACTCTCTGGAAAACGTGTTTGCCCGCGAGTTGGACCCCAGCCGCAAGACGGTGGTGATTACCGAGGGGCTGGTCAATTATTTTGACTACCCCACCATCCACGGTTTCTGGACGCGGCTGGCGGCCGTGCTCAAACAGTTTCCGGCTGGCATATACCTCAACGATCTTTACCCGAATTTTCACTGGCACCGCTCTGTGCGGGCTGCCAATGCCTTCAAGACCGCGCTGGCCCGCGCCACGCGCAGCAATGTGACCCTGCATTTCAACAACGAGGCTGACATCCGTCGTGGTTTTGCCGAGGCCGGTTTTGCCAGTACGCAGGTGCACTTGCCAGAGTCGTATTACGGCCTGCTCGATATTCCGGTGCAGCGGGTACCCAGCATCGTGCGGGTGATCGAAAGCCGCATTTAGGGCAAAGAGGGCAGGGCAGGTCATAAAGCCGCAATCATTCCTCCGTAAAAACGGTGCCCTACAGGCACCGTTTTTTGCTTCCGGAGCGGGAAGCAGAATCGGGCCCCGCCCACGCCAGCCAGGAACGCGAATGTCCCTTCTCGATGCACTTTCCGCCCTGACCCCCAAGCCACTCAGCCAGGCCGAACGGCTGGCCGAATTCCCCACGGCAAACCTGCCCCTGCAAAAGCCGGTGACGGTGTACTGGAACGCGCAGCAGGTGCCCTTCATCGACGCGCAAACCGACACCGACCTGGCCTTTAGCCTGGGCCTGGTGCACGGCCACCTGCGTGGTGGCCAGATGGTGCTGATGAAGCATGTGGCGCTGGGGCGGCTATCGGAAATGGCCGGACCCTGGGCCATCAATGTCGATCACGCCATCCGTGTCCTTGGCTTTGGTCACGCCGCTGATGCCAGCCTGGCGAGCATGGCGCCGGAGTCGCGGGCCTTTCTCGATGCCTTTGTGGCCGGCCTCAACCACCAGCAGCGGCAGGTCAAAAAGCGGGCGCCGGAGCTGGCCCTGCTGGGTATCCGCGAGGAGCCCTGGACGGCGCAGCAGCTGCTGGCCATAGGCCGGCTGGCGGGGGCCGACATCAACTGGTTCCTGTATTTTTCCCTGCTGGGCAAGCGCCAGCAGCCCGGCTTTGCCGAACAATGGCGGCGCTCGCTGGCGGCGGGGGGCAACGGCACCGTGAGCTTCCGCACCACGCCGGAGGAGCGCGTACTCAGCGACCTGCTCACCGGCCTCAGCCGCTCCGGCAGCAATTCCGTGGTGGTGGGGCCGGGGCGCACGGCCAGCGGCCACGCCATGATCGCCAATGACCCGCACCTGGGCCTCAGCCTGCCCAATGTGTGGCTGCTGGCGGGCATGCGCTCGCCGTCTTGGCACATGGTCGGCATGATGGTGCCGGGCCTGCCGTTTCTCGGCCTGGGGCGCAGCCCGCACGTGGCCTGGGGCGGCACCAATATGCGCGCCGCCAGCAGCGATCTTGTCGATGTATCCGGCCTGGCCCCGGAGCAAATCCGCAGCCGCCGCGAAACCATAGGTACCCGCTTCTGGCTCGATGCCAGACGCGAAGTGCGCGACACCCCCCACGGCCCCATCCTCACCGACACCGTGCTCAGCCGCGCCCGCCGGGGCCCGCCCGTGGCCCTGCGCTGGGTGGGGCACGACCCCAGCGACGAGATAGGCGCCTTCCTCAAGGCCGCGCGCGCGCGCAACGTGCTGGAGTTCCGCGCCGCCTTCGCGGGCTACGGTGTGTCGGGCCTGAACGTGCTCTGCGCCGACCGGGAGGGCAATATCGGCCAGTTCATGGCTGTCACCCTGCCGGTGCGCCGGCACGCCCAGCGCGACATGGTTCTCAAGCCCGAATTGGCCAGCGCCGAGTGGGCGCACCGCGTGGGCCCGCTGGACCTGCCCTGGGCGCTCAACCCCGCCGAGGGCTTTATCGCCTCTGCCAATAACCGGCCGGCCGAGGCCGCCGTGCCCATTGGCTTCTTCTTCAGCGGCAACGACCGCATAGGCCGCTTGCAGGCCCTGCTGGCGGCCAACGACAAGGTCAGCGTAGAATGCCTGCGCGACCTGCAAACTGACACAATGTCACCCCAGGCGGAGGCCCTGGCAGCCGGTTTTATCATTCATATCGACCTGCTTGAGTTGCCGCCCGCCGAAACAGCATTTATCGACGGACTCAGGGGCTGGGATGGACGCTACGAGGCCGACACACAGGCGCCCGTGCTGTTTGAAACCCTGCTCTATCACATCGTGCGCGAGCGCCACGGGGGCAAGCCCGGCAGCGCTGACAGCCAGTGGGAGATGATCGCCCACTACCTGCTGGAAGATCTGGACGCGCTGCCCGAGGAGCAGCGCCGGCGCATCTACCGCCTCGCCCTGCACAGCGCCGCCACCGACGCCGCCCGCCACCCCAGCTGGGGCGATATGCACCGCCTCGTGGTAGGCCACCTGATACAAAACCTGCCCCTGATAGGCCACCGCTTCGTCAGCGCCGACCTGCCGGCCTCCGGCTCCCGTGAAACCCCCATGAAAACCGCCCACGGCCTCATCAACAGCCGCCATCAGGCCCGCTACGGCTCGCAGGCCCGGCAGGTGTCCGATATGGGTGACATGGACGCCAACTGGTTCGTGCTGCTGGGTGGGCAGGACGGCTGGCTGGGTAGCGCCAACTATGCCGACCAGATAGCCTTGTGGCAGCGGCGCGAGTACATCCGGCTGCCGCTGCGGCTGGACACGGTGAGGGAGGAGTTCGGGACGGTAATGGTGCTTAAGCCGGGCGGGAGCTGACAGCTGCGGCCACAGGCCTTTATGGAACGATGGGTGTGTATTTGAAGGTGGTGGTAAAGCTGGCACCGTCACCTGGCGTGTTGCCCAGGCGGCCGCCCAGCTGACGGGCCAGCGTGGTAGCCAGCCTCAGGCCCATGGTTTTGGCGTTGTCGGGGACCAGGTCTGCCGGCAAGCCGATACCATTGTCGGCCACGGTCAATTTAATCTCATTCTCCATGGCTTCAATGATGACGCGGACTTCACCCTGGCGCTCGTCGGGAAAGCCGTGCTTCAGGCTGTTTGACACCAGTTCATTCAGCAGCAGGCCAAGCGGGATGGCCGTATCAAGACCAATCTGGATATCGGCAATATCGTGCCGGATAGCGATGCGGTGGATTCGTGGCTTGCTGGAATATCCCAGATGATTGAGCAGTTCCTGAACGTAGTCAGCCAGTGAAATGCTGGCCAGGTTTGGGGACTGGTACAGCTTTTCGTGGACCAGCGCCATGGCTTGTATACGGGTTGCGGTGTCTTCCAGGGCCGCCCTGGCCGGGCCGCTCGCCAAACCGTGGCTTTCCAGGCTCAGCAGGCTTTGAACCACCTGGAGATTGTTCTTCACGCGGTGATAGACCTCCTGCAACAAGGTTTCCTTTTCCTTCAGGGCTTCATTCATCCGCTGCACGCTTTCATCGCGTGCACTCTCAAGCTTCCTGCGCTCGGTAATGTCGCGGACAATGGCAATGGTCAGGGTTTGATCGGCCAGGTGCATGGGGCTGAGCATGACATCTACCGGAAACTCGCTGCCATCGGCGCGGCGTGCGAACAGGGACAGGCCAACTCCCATGGGGCGCAATACTGGCTGTTGCAAAAAGACATTGCGGTTATGCACATGGCGTGCGTGAAAGCGCTCTGGCAACAGGAACTCGATGGGCTGCCGGTCGAGTTGGCCCTCTGAATAGCCGAACAGGCTCAACGTTCTGGCATTGCAGCCGACAATAAGGCCGCTCTGGGCAACCAGCAGGATGGCATCGGGATTGTCGCTGAATATCGCCCGGAAACGTGCCTCGCTCTGTGCCAGTTCGTCTGTGCGTTCTTTGACTTCAATCTCGATGTTGCGGGTGTGGCTGGTCAGCACCAGTAACAGCATTTGCAGAACACCGGTGGACAGCAGGCCGCCGGCCAACACCATCCATGAGACAGAGGAGCGATGGCTGGCGGCAAATCCTTCGCTGGCGCTGAGTTGCAGCAACCACTGCCGATTCGCGAATTGCAGCGGTATCTGCCATTGCAGCCCAGCGTAGGTGCTGGCTTTTTGCAGGCTCTGGTAGAGCAGTTCGGGGTGGACGCTGTCGGTGACGTCATCCAGTCGGGTGACGATATCGGGGCTGAGGCCGGCAGGGATTGCATGTGTGGCAATGGCATCCAGCGTAAAGGCCCCCAGCACGAAACTGCCTGATCTGGCGCCTGAATCTACGGGGGCCATCATCAGGACACCTTGATGACGATTGTTGACCAGGGTCACCTTCGGTGTTGCCGCCAGTTGATGCCGTTCGTTAGCCTGCAATATGGCGTCGCGGCGGGCGGGGCTGGAGCCAATGTCGAAACCGGCCACCAATTCGTTGCCTGCTGTTGGTTCGAGATAAAACACCGGGAAGTAGCGTTCACGCCGGCCTGCCGGCACCGGGGCGCCAGCTGCATTCCTTTCCCAGATGGCAAACCCGGTCATGCCGAGCTGTTGCGCCCTCTGTTCGAAAGCTGCGCGATCCTGCGCGCTGACCGAGGGAATGAGTTCCAGCGCCAGAATGGCGGGGTTTCGGTGCAGGATGTCGGCGGTAAAATGGGCAAACTGTGCCGGGGTAACGTCACTTGAGCTTTCGAAGAGACCTCGGGTTGACCGGACCGCATCCTGATATCGCTCCAGATCCCGGCTCAGGTTGGAAACAATAATGCGGGCCTGATCGTGGAAAGATGTCTCGATGCGCTGGTTTTCCCAGATATTGGCCTGAAAGAAGAGGACTACCACCAGACCCAGCATACTGATACTGGGCACAGCAACAATCAGGGCGCGCCAGCGCCCCTGGGCTTCGCTCAGATTCCCCAGCACCAGCATCAGGGGAGTGAAAAGAATGACGCCTATCGTATCCCCCACCCACCACGACCAGATGCTGAATGGCCACGCTGCCCAGCTGCTTTTGCCGAGAGCCACCAGCGCCAGGCTGCCTACACCGCTGGCTACCAGACAGGCCAGCGGGCCGCCCAGCAGGAGCAGGGGTACCATCTGGTGCGTATTGCGCAGTGTCTGCGCACCGGGCAGCCAACGCTGTACCAGCGCGTAGCCGGCCAGCGCCTGCAGGGTCGAGCCACCCGCGATAATCAGGGAGAGGTTGAGGGCCGAACCACTCAACCCCGAGCTTGAGAGCAGGCCAACGGTGATGTTCAAGGCCAGTGAGCCAATGAAAACGCCGGGCCAGACCCTGTGGCCCCAGAGCAGCAGGGCGCCAAGGGCAATGCCGGCCGGGGGAAACATGGCGGTGACATAGCCGGGGGGAATGGCCAGCTTGAGGCCAAGCCAGCCACTGAGCGCATTGAGGATGGCCAGAAAGCCAATGTATGCGGCGAGTGTATGGGGAAGGGCGGGGCGTTCAGCGAGTGAGGACATTCTGGCTGTCATGATAGATCGTCAGGCAGTTGCGACCGCCGGCCTTGGAGTTGAGCAGGGCATGATCGGCATAGCGCAGCAGCAAGCGGGCATCATTGCCGTCGTTCGGGTAAAGGCTTACGCCCATGCTGGCGGTAACCACAATCTGCTGGCCGGCGAATGGAATGGGCAGCGCCACACTGTCGCGCAGTTTGTCCAGCGTTTGGGCAACCTTCGCCCGGCTGTCCATTTTCTCCAGGATCAGCACGAATTCATCCCCACCCATGCGTACCACGCAATCTGACTCACGCACACCGCTGCGCAGTCGTTTGGCGACGACTTTCAGCACTTCATCACCGGCTTCGTGACCGAGGGAGTCGTTGACCTGCTTGAAGTGGTCCAGGTCGATAAATGCCACTGCCAGTGATTCGGCATAGCGCGCGGCATGGGTCAGCAGGCGAGCGAGCTCGGCATCCAGCCAGGCGCGATTGCCAAGGTCAGTGAGCGGGTCCGTAAGCGCCATATGCTCCATCTGGATTTCTGCGCGCCGACGCTCTGTCAGGTCGTGCACCTGATAGAGAAAGCAGGTGCCATTGTTGGCATCACCCTGCAGCAGCGTGATATTGACCGTTGCCCACAGTGTCGTATCGCTGTCATGTCGCCGGTAGGCCTTGTCAAATTCAGCGGTATTGATGCTGCCATCCAGCAGCTGGCAGAGAAAACCGCTTTCGGCAGCATGATTGTCGCCATCGTCCAGGTCCAGCTGTTTCTTTCCCTTCAGCGCCGCTGCGGAATGGCCAAGCATGCGGGCAAATGACTGGTTCACCGAAAGTACAATGCCTTCGACGGATACCAGCGCCATACCCACCGCAGAGCTCTCAAAAATATGACGGAAGTGCTCTTCGCTGGAACGCAGGCGTTGGGTGAAGCGGACAATTTCGCTGACATCCCGCAACACGATGACCGAGCCAAGAGTACGGCCATCTCTGGTCTGGATCGCCGCAATTGAATGCGATACCGGAATGTGGCGGCCATCCCGCGTTTGCAACTGGATTCCCTTCTCCATGTCCACGATCTGGTTTTCTTCTTGCAGTAGCCCGAGAAGCGGCAGCACAAGGTGTTGACCTTTTATGTTTACCAGCCTCATGACGTCATCAACAGGCCTGCCGGCAGCCGCATCAGCATGCCAGCCAGTCAAGGTCTCGGCAGCGGGATTGAGAAAGGTGACTCGCGCAATCTCATCGGTGGCAATAACCGCATCGCCCACGCAACGCAGGGTAGCAGCAAGCCATTGTTCGGACGCCCACAGTCGCCGCTCCATGGCGGCCTTGTGGAGAGCGACCTCGATGTTGGCGGAAAGCTCCCGTTTTTGAAAGGGTTTTGTCAGAAAGCCGTAGGGCATCGTTTCGGTGGCCTGCCGCACGGTTTCGGGATCGCTATAAGCGGTCAGATAAATGACCGGAATGCCCAACCGGGCAATCTGGCGGCCGGCTTCCGTGCCATTCATGTCACCCTGCAGCTTGATGTCCATCAACACCAGGTCAGGCTTGTGGAGGCGCGCCACATCAATCGCCTTCCTGCCGTTGTCGACAAGCTCCAGAACGTCATAGCCCATATCCTCAAGACTCTGCTTGATGTCCATGGCGATGAGAAGCTCGTCTTCGACAATGAGTAAGCGCTCTTTCGCCATGGTGAGTACCGGAGTATTCCCGTGAATGCATGGGTGAGTGCAGCTGTCTGGCACCTGCGTCAGTGAAGAATAGCCTATTGCTGCTCGTGACTACTGACGAGTATCAGCATTTCGGGCCACTGGCCCCAATGCAGGGCAAGATGGCTGGGCGGGTAGCGCTGTGGCTGGGGCATAGTGAGATGGAGCGGTGATGGCAGTGACGCTGTCGTGGGCAGGGCCCTCCACACGAGCTGATCGGGCCTGTCTCTGGAAGCCAGATGCCTGGGTTGGCGTGTGGCACGCACACAGGATAGCTACTTGACAACCAATAACCATTTGGTTATTAATTGCTCATGCCAGTTATCAACATCCGGGCGAAGAGTCGCAATGCACGCCGAGCCGACCGCCGTTTTAAAAGTCTTGTCTGATCCCACTCGCCGCGCCATTTTTGAGCGCCTGAGCAGAAGTGGTGAAATGACAGTGCATGCCTTGACCGATCCGTCCGGGGTATCACAGCCCGCCATTTCAAAGCATCTCGGCGCGCTCAAACTGGTTGGCCTGGTGCGTGGCCGACGTGACGGGCGAGAGACGTATTATAGTGCCGAGCCGAAAGCACTCGCGCCACTGATTGACTGGATCGGGTTTTATTCGACCTTCTGGAATAACCGCTTTGACCGTCTGGAAGACCTGCTGAAGAGGATGGACCAATGAACACAACATCGACCGAAACACGCTCCGTCGTCGTCGAACGGGAGCTGCCTTTTCCGCCGGAAAAAATCTGGCGCGCGCTCACGCAACCACAGTTGATCGAAGAGTGGCTCATGAAGAGCGACTTTGTGCCTGCAATGGATCACCGCTTCAAATTCAGTGCCGACTGGGGCTCTGTCGATTGCCAGGTAAGGGCTGTCGAGCCGAATAAAACGCTGTCCTACACCTGGGGCGCGTATGGTCTTGAGAGTGTCGTCACCTGGACGCTCACACCAGTGGGCACCGGCACCCATTTGCGCATGGAACAGTCTGGCTTCCGGCCGGACCAGCAGCAGGCTTACCAGGGCGCCCAGCATGGCTGGCGGCGCTTCTTTGCAAACCTGGAGCAGGTCGTGGCGCGGATAGACTGATGACCGTCGTCCATGGCCTTGCTACTAAAATCAGGGTGAGAACATGAAAGAGCTGGATGCAAGCCAGGGCCCGTCGGCATCGGAGCTTATCTCGAAAAGAATCGCCGATCTCGGAGACTGGCGAGGTGAAACTCTCGCCAGAATGCGCAAGCTCATCCGGGAAGCAGACCCCGATGTCGTCGAAGAATGGAAGTGGATGGATGTTCCGGTCTGGTCGCACAATGGCATCATCTGCACCGGCGAGTCCTACAAGAAAGTCGTGAAACTGACTTTTGCCAAGGGGGCAACTCTCACGGATACAGCCCGCCTCTTCAATTCGAGTCTCGACGGAAATGTGCGCCGCGCCATCGACATCCACGAAGGGGAGGTTGTTGACGAGTCCGCCTTCAAGGCGCTTGTTCTGCAGGCGATTGCCCTTAACAGTGTTGCCAAATCGAAACCTTCAAAGAAAGCGAAGTCCTGATGCGGAAATCGGACGGAGGCCTGAACGGGTTCCGTTCCTCCGTGACTCTATCCGAGGTTTTATGGGGAGGGATCACTCCCCGAAGCTTTCATCGAGAGAGGCAGAGTCGTTGCACAGTACGCATATTTTTGCATATATGGTTTGCGCTGCATTTTTGGGTTTTATGATTGGCAAATAGGATGGAGCCCCGCAGGGTTTCCGCCTCATGTTGCGGCTGGGTACCGGAGTCACTTAGCGAGAAACTCACAGAAACCCGTTCAATCAAACTGTCTGAAGATGATCCAGAGTCTCCGGATATTTCTCAACCAGCTTGATCAACAAGGCAGCATGCGGATTCGGCTTGCTTCGGCCTTGCTCCCAGCTCTCCAGCGTCCGTGGATTGGTCCGGATGGCATGGGCGAATAAAGCCCCATTGCGGCGTCTTTCGTCGCTTGTGTACAACAAGTACACCGCACTCCTTATTCCTTGCACTGCGTAAGTCCCCTTTGGGGGAGGGCTTTACAGTCTCCGGCGCCACGATCAATGAAACGTCAACAGACCCTAAAAACAAGGTCTTATTTCTTTTGCTCCCCCGCCAGCTTCTCCTCCGCCCCAATCTGCCGTGCCGCCTGGCCCGGATGCAGGGTGGAGGAGGGCGTCTGCATGGCCGTGATCAGCTTGCCGCACTGCGTGTCGGTCTGGTGGCTGGGAGCAATCAGGGGCAGCAGGGCGGCCCAGGGCGTCAGCAGGCCCAGGCCCACGACAGCGCCACCGCGCAGGGCCAGGCGGCCCATGTTCACCCCGACCTTGGGCTGCTTGAAGGTGCCCCTGACATACAGCGGGGTACGTAGCGAAAACACGCGCAGGCCCTTGGTGTGCGGGTTGACGGTGAAGGCCATCTGTTCCGTGGCGAGACTGAGGCCACCGTCCACCGTGATCTGCGCGTCGTCGGTGTCCACCACCAGCAGCTTCGCGTCCACCTGGCCCTGTTGCACGACCAGGTCGGAGGCAGCACAGTTGATGTTCGCGGTCTTGTCGCCAAAGAGCTTGCCGGCCACCACATTGGCGACATTCAGCCCGGCCAGCTCCAGCAGGTTGCGGCTGACCATGCCCTGCTCCAGCAGCACCTTCACCTCCCCGCTGGAATTTGCCGCCAGCACCGCCACGGAATTACCGCTGGATTTGAGCTTCAGGTCGCCGTTGAACTCCCCGAGGGCTGTCTGCATGGCGGGAATATGCGGAAACAGCTTGGGCAATTGCAGCCTGCGCAGCTCCAGGGTCATGTCGCCTTGCAGGGGCAGGCTGCCGCCATCCAGCGTCAGGGTGGTCTTGACCGTGCCGCCCGCCACCGCGAACTGCAAGGGGGCCAGCGTCAGCTTGCCGTTATCCATGAGCAGGTGGGCGGAAACGTCTTCGACGGGGATGGTGGTTTCCCGCGTGATTCTTTTCATGGTAATGCGCACATCGGCATCCATGGCGTTCCAGCGGTCGGTGCGGAACCCGGCTACCGGCAGCAGGCGGTCGGGGGGCTGGGGCTTGGGCGGGGGCTCCGGTGCGGCCTGATCAGGTGTCTTGCGGTCACCGGCCAGCAGCGGGGCCAGGTCACGGAATTGCAGCAGGCGCGAGTTCACCTCGCCGCTCAGTCGCGGGCGCGGCGCCTTCAGCTCAAAGCGCAAGTTGCCTTCCAGGTCGCTGCCGCCCATATGGCCGGTGAAATGATCGTAGTGAAACTGGCTGTCGTTCGGGGTCAGGGTCGCCCACAGGTGGCCGGCGGTGGCAAACGGTGGCGTATCCGGCAGGTTCACGCCGGTCAGCGCATAGAGGTGCGCCATGCTCGTGCTGGACGCCTGCAACTGCATATCCAGTGCGCCCACATGCAGGGGATCGGTCACGGTGCCGACGGCGGAGATATGGGTGTCGCCCGAGGTGAGGTCAACTTCAACCGGAAAGGCATCGTCAGGGTCGGTCAGGGCGAGCACGCCGCCCATTTTGCCCTGGCCATGCACGGTGGCCTTGCCATAGAGACCGTCGGCCCTGATGCCGAAGAGATAGTCATGGGGGCTGGTTTTCTGCGCATCGTCGGCCCCGTGCTGGCGCAGGATGTCCGCAAAGGGAATGGGCTTGCCCAATGGATCAATCTGCACGGTCAGCGTGATGTGCTTGACCGCGTCGTTGACCGTGATCACCGTCTTGTCAAAGACGATGGTGCCCACCTGCAGCGACCAGTTCGAGGGCTGGCCCGGCTGTGATGGCGGCGGGTTGAAGGTCCAGTTGTCGCGGCCATCGGCGAGCCGCTCCACGTCTACCGTGGGTTGCACCAGGGTAATGAGCGGTATCTCGATGCGGTGCCGCAACAGGGGCAGCAGGTTCAGCTCGAAGCTGACACCTTGCAGCGTGGCGAAGGAGGGGGCCGAGGCCCAGTCAGGGTTGGCGACCAGCAGGTCTTTTGCGGCCAGCCGGGGCCAAGGCACAACGCCGAGCAGGCCGTGCCCCGGCGGCGCCGCTTGCCAGGTCAGGCGCAGGTCGCCCCGGATGGTGAATTGCCGCCCGATGGCCGCCGACACTTTTTCATTGATGAAGGGCTTCAGGCGGTTCATGTCAAACGTCAGCAGCAGGGTGATTGCTGCTGCCAGCAAGGCCGCAAGAATGCCTGCGCTTCCCAGTACTACCTTGGAACGGCGCGTCATATTAACGTCCTGTTGAATGTCTTTCTACATGAAGACACAAGCGACGATTATTGTCGTTCAGGCTTGGTAAAAGATATGTAACAAATGAAAGGGTTGACGGTGCATGAGCTGTATTTTGTACGGCGCTTCGTATTCCTCCCGATATCGCGCATAAAAAAGCCCGCTTGCGCGGGCTTTTTCAACATCATGCAGCCATTAGGGCAGCAGGTGCTTCACGCCTTCGCGCTCTTCCAGCAGCTCGTTCAGGGTGAAGTCCATGCGCTCGCGGCTGAACTCGTCGATTTCCAGGCCTTCAACGCGGGTGTATTCGCCATTGGCGGTGGTCACCGGCACGCCGTACATGATGCCTTCGGGGATGCCGTAGGAGCCATCGGAGGGAATGCCCATGGTCACCCACTTGCCATTGGTGCCCAGGGCCCAGTCGCGCATGTGGTCAATGGCGGCATTGGCAGCCGAGGCGGCGGAGGAGAGGCCACGTGCTTCGATGATGGCGGCGCCGCGCTTGCCCACGGTCGGCAGGAACACGGTGCGGTTCCAGTTTTCGTCGTTGATGGTCGCCTTCACGCTTTCGCCGTTAATGGTGGCAAAGCGGTAGTCGGCATACATGGTGGGCGAGTGGTTGCCCCACACGGCCAGCTTTTCGATGTCGGCCACGGCCTTGCCGGTCTTGGCGGCAATCTGCGAGAGGGCGCGGTTGTGGTCAAGGCGCAGCATGGCGGTGAAGTTCTTCGCCGGAAGATCCGGGGCCGACTTCATGGCGATGTAGGCATTGGTGTTGGCCGGGTTGCCGACCACCAGCACTTTCACGTTGCGGCTGGCGACATCGTTGATGGCCTTGCCCTGCACGGTGAAAATCTTGGCGTTTTCCTGCAGCAGGTCCTTGCGCTCCATACCCTGGCTACGCGGGCGAGCGCCCACCAGCAGGGCATAGTCCACATCCTTGAAAGCCACGTTCGGGTCATCGGTGCCCACCACGCCGGCCAACAGCGGGAAAGCGCAGTCGTCCAGTTCCATGATCACGCCCTTCAGCGCCTGCTGGGCCTTTTCAAACGGCACTTCCAGCAGTTGCAGGATCACGGGCTGATCCTTGCCCAGCATTTCGCCGCTGGCAATGCGGAACAGCAGGCTGTAACCGATCTGGCCGGCGGCGCCGGTGACTGCAACACGAACGGGCTTCTTCATGGTGTGAACTCCTGGTATTCGGTAGTTTGCTCTGGCTCGCCGCGATCGCGGGGCCTGTTTTTGCCGTCTTTCAGCCAGCCTGTACAAGCTGGCCGGAGGCAGTGCAGCCCCGGGTCGGGGCCTGCTGAAAGCCGGCGGAATTGTACACGGCCGCCCGTTTGGATGCGACCGGAAAACGCCACTCTGGTACTATTGCCGTAGCACCCCCTGTCCACAGGCGCCCCCATGCTGATCCGCAAGCTCTACAACTTTGAAAACGCCCACATCGTGCGCAACTGCAGCAGCGACCGCTGCCGCCGCTCCATCCACGGCCACAGCTACAAGGTCGAGGTCATCCTCGAGGCCCACGCCCTCGACCAGGGGCAGATGGTCTATGACTTTGGCCTGATGAAGGGGCATATCCGCACCCTCATTGACAGCTTTGACCACGCCGTCTGCTTTTGGGACCGCGACCAGGCCGACTACATCCAGGCCTGCCAGACCTTCAGCGCCCGCTGGATCTCCCTGCCCATCTCGCCTTCCGCCGAGCAGTTCTCCCGGCTCTTCTTCGTGCTGGCCGACGCCGTGCTGCGCCAGACCGACATGGCCAACGGCGAGCAGGATGTTGTCCTGCACTCCGTCATCGTCCACGAAACCGCCACCGGCTATGCTCAGTGCTTCCGTGAAGACGCCTACAACCGTCGCATGGGCATTATTACCCTGAGCGACATCATCTTCTCCGAACAAGTACAGGCCGAGTGGCCTGAGCAAGACATGTGGCAGCGCCTGCTGGCCGGCGAACACTTCCGCAATCCCCCTGTCGAGTTGCAGGTCAAGTAGGGTGAGGTAAGCGTAGCCCCTTTCCCGACCTTGTCGATTTACGCTGTCAGCTGTTGCAAAGAGCACAGCTGGAGGCGCTCAAGCCTGCAAAATCAACAGCCCTGACCAAATACTGTTCGTTAAGGGCCGACCTGTCGCGCTCCCGGCGCGGCACTCCCCAGTCAAGGGTGCGCTGTGCGCACGCGGGTAGGGGATGTTGTTGGGTCGGTGTGGGGTTTGGGCCACGTACGTGTGCGCACAGCGCACCCTATGGCTCTCTTTTTGTGCGTCGCCCTGGTGCGCGCAAGCGATGATTTGCCGCCCTTACCTTCCCCATCGCCGCCATCCTGCTCGTGGAAGGGGCTAGAAGCGCGTTCCGGTCGCCAGAACCTGCCTCCCATCGCAGCTGTTTGCAACAAGGTATTACTGTTTTGGCGGTAGGCCCGGTCCTTGCAACGGTTATCGGTAGCTCAGTCAGCACCGCAGCCGGGTGGTAACGCCGGGGTCTTCCCCTCACCACAGGCCGGGGTAACCGATTGCCAACGGTATTCCGCCAAACCCCCGTGTCATGATGCCGCCATACAGGATTCACGCCCCTGTCATGCATCTGGGCTTCAATGAGCCTTCAAACGACAGAAGATGAGATGAGGTAGTGCAAATGGAACTCATGGAATTCCGCGAAGAGTGGCTGGAAAACGAGGCCGAACTGTTGGCCATGCTCGACGATGGCGGTCAATTCGACGACGCCGAAGAAATGTAAAACCCTTCCTGGCCCGCAAGGGGTTCAGGTATTTCTTGAAAGCTGCGAATAATTCACGATGAATTATTCGCAGCACGCAAGCTGCAAATCCTCCGTAAAAATTATCATGTATGCGTCGCTCCTTCCCGGGCAGCGCTGCGCTGTTTGCTTGCCTGATATCCGCCAGCGATTCTGATGGAAGGGGGCAGCGGGGCGATGAGTGCGCGGCAAAAAACGCACGTCAAATTGCGGCTGACGATTCAAAAAATTGTATTTGCTGCCGCCGGGGCGGGCTGGCTTCTGATTAAAGCCTGGCTTGGGCGTCCTCACGCAGGACGGGCGTTCAAGAGGGTGCTGGCAGATGGCGCTTCCTGCGCCATTCTGCACTCCCCACATCCCTGTGGGTCGCGCGTACCCCTTGAAAATCCCCACGCGCCCCGGGCCATTCGCCCCGCCTGCGGCGGGGTGCCCTGCGGTGCCCAGAAAATCGGGGGCGCCCAGACAGGAGACTTTCGCCTCCAGCCACGCGCTTGCAAGCGCGTGTCGTTCCGGCCGGTCAAAGCTGCGCTTTGCCTTTATCGGCCTCCACCCCTGTCCTGTCTGTTCGATTGGCGGCGTCCCTGCCAACCCTGCGGGTTATTCCCGATTTTCTTCCGCTCCTCGGCTCATTCTACGGGGGTTCGGGAGTTCCCTTCAGCGTTCAGCCAACCCGATGAGCAATTAGCCGAACTACAAAAAATAAAACTGAAGATAAAAGCGAAACCAAACTTTAAAAGAAACTCCGTCACCCCCCGCGAACGCGGGGGCCCAGCGCCTTTGCTGTCGCGTATTAATCTTCCTGCTGCCTTTTATCCCGACTCCGCCGATACGCCCCCGGCGTCAGCTCCGTCCAGCGTTTAAACGCCCGCTGAAACGCCCCCGGTGTTGAAAACCCCAGAATATACGCAATTTCCCCAAAGCTGAGCGCGGTGTCACGCATATAACCCAGGGCCAGGTCCTTGCGCATTTCGTCCAGCAGGGCCTGAAAATTCGTGCCTTCGTCTTTCAGCTTGCGTCGCAGCGTCCAGTCGGGAATGCCGAGGCGGGCGGCGGTATCCTCGATGGTAGGGGTGTTGCCGTGCAGCAGCGGCCCGAGGATATGTTGCACCCGGCCCCGAAAGGTTTCAGTAACAGCCTGCTTTTTCAGCCGGTCTTCCGCGCTGGCCAGCAACTGCTGGTACAGGTGGGGTTCGGCGTAGCGGTTGGGCAGCCTGGGCACATCTTCGCGCCAGACCAGCCGGTTGCTGGCCTGGCCAAACAGCACCGGCACGCCAAAAATGTCCTGGTAGCGGGTGTGGTAGTCGGGCGCGGCAAACTCCAGGTGCACCTCGCGCACCAGGTTTTCCAGCCCGCTCAGGCGCTGTATCAGCTTGTGCCACCAGCACAGCACGGCATCGACCACGAACAGGTTGTAGCTGTTATAGGGGGCAATCGAGTAGAACACCGGTCCAGGCAGCTCGCGCCCGGTTTCCACATAGGAGTGGCCCCGGTAGTTGCGGCTGGCCAGCGCCTCGAAGCGGGTGAGGGTAGTCAGCGCCTCGCCGATGGTTGGCGCGGTCATGGCCAGCAGGCCGGGCCAGCCCAGGTCGGTAATGCGGCAGTGCTCACCCATGCGCAGGCCCAGCGCCGGCTCGCCAGTACGCAGGATGGCGGCATGGCCAAGACGCATGAACTGGGGAATGCCCAGGCGCGCCTCGGGGTCGGCCAGCGGGGCGCGGCTCAGGCCCACATCGGCCAGCAGGCTGTCAGGGTCGGCGCCATAGCGCTCGGCGGCGCGCAGCAGCAGCCAGGCAAAGGGTGCGGCAATATCACCGATTTTTACAGTTGCCATTGCTACTCCGCTGGTGAGAGGGCCAACAATCTGTCAGTTTTGGTTATTGAGGGCAGGGCAGCCCAAGGACTACCTTGTGTGCTCCAGGGTAAACGCATTCTGCCACTCTTGCAGGCTATGGCAAACAAGAGGTTCAATCGGCCAGCAGCAGCAAAACGCCCACCAGAATCCCCACGACGAGGCCATACCATGTCCGGTCAGCAAAAATACCCCCATCTCTTACAGCCGCTGGATCTGGGTTTCACCCAGCTGCGCAACCGCGTCATCATGGGTTCCATGCACACCGGCCTGGAGGAGTACAGCATGGAGCGCATGGCGGCCTTTTTTGCCCGTCGTGCTGCCGGTGGGGTGGGGCTGATCATCACTGGCGGCATTGCGCCTTCTGCTGAAGGCACACTGGCGCCGGGCTCCTCGGGCATGTTCACGGAAGCAGACGCCGAACACCATTCCATCGTGCCGCGCATGGTGCACGAGGCGGGCGGCAAGATCGCCATGCAGATCCTGCACGCCGGTCGCCAGTCCTGGAATCCCGACATGTTGGCGCCCTCGGCCAAGCAGTCACCCATCTACCCGTTCACGCCCAAGGCCATGACCGCTGAAGACATCGAGCGCGAGCTGGGCAACTGGGCCAAGGCTGCCTGTCTGGCCCAGCAGGCCGGTTATGATGGCGTCGAGGTCATGGGTTCCGAGGGCTACCTGCTCAACCAGTTCCTCACCACGCGCGGCAACGAGCGTGACGATGAGTGGGGTGGCAGCTATGAAAACCGCATGCGCTTCCCGCTGGACGTGGTGCGCCGTATCCGCGCCGCCGTGGGCCCGAATTTCATCATCATCTATCGTCTGTCCATGATGGATCTGGTGCCCGATGGCCAGAGCTTCGACGAAGTGCTTGAGTTCGCCAAGCGACTGGAAGGGGCGGGCACCACCATCATCAATACCGGCATCGGCTGGCACGAAGCCAAGATTCCCACCATTGCCACCATGGTCCCGCGCGGCGCTTTTACCTGGGTCACGCGGCGCGTCAAGGAGGCCGTCAACATCCCCGTGGTGGCCTCCAACCGCATCAACATGCCCACCATGGCCGAAGAGATTATCGCCCGTGGCGACGCCGACATGGTGTCGATGGCCCGCCCCATGCTGGCCGACCCCGACTGGGTGGCCAAGGCCGAGGCCGACCGCGAAGAAGAAGTGAATACCTGCATCGCCTGCAATCAGGCCTGCCTCGATCACACCTTTGCGCTCAAGCTCTCGTCCTGCCTGGTCAACCCGCAGGCCTGCAACGAAACCGACCTGATCTATGTGAAAACCGCCACGCCCAAGAATATTGCCGTGGTCGGCGCCGGCCCCGCCGGCCTGTCCTATGCCAGCGTGGCGGGCGAGCGCGGGCATAACGTCACCCTGTTTGACGGCGCCGACCGTATCGGTGGCCAGTTCAATATCGCCAAGCAGATTCCCGGCAAGGAAGAATTCAACGAAACCCTGCGCTATTTCGACGTCATGCTGAAAAAGCACGGGGTCAAGGTCGTGCTCAACAAGCGCGTCACCGCGCCTGACCTGGCCGAGTTCGACGAAGTTGTGCTCGCCACCGGTATCGTGCCGCGTGCGCTGGAGCTGGAGGGTGCCGACCACCCCAAGGTCATGTCCTATCTGGACGTGCTGCGTGACAAAAAGCCCGTGGGCAAGACCGTCGCCATCGTCGGTGCCGGCGGTATCGGCGTCGATGCCGCCGAGTACCTCGCGCATGACCCACACCACCGCCCGGCCAGCCTCGATATCGACGCATTCTGCAAGGAGTGGGGTATAGACCCGAGTATTGTCGCGCGTGGCGGCATTGCCGGCGTCGAGTCTGAAACCGACCCCAGCCCACGCCAGATCTACCTGCTGCAGCGCCGTCCCAAAAAGATCACCGGCCCCGGCAAGACCACCGGCTGGATACACCGCGAGGCCTTGCTGAAAAAGAACGTACAGCTGATGCCGGGCGTGAGCTACACCCGTATCGACGACGAAGGCCTGCACATCAGCGTGGGTGGCAAGGACATGGTGCTGGCGGTCGACAACATCATCATCTGTGCCGGCCAGGAGCCGCAGCGCGAACTGCACGAGGCGCTGCTCGCCCAAGGCAAGCCGGTGCACCTCATCGGCGGTGCCGATGTCGCCGCCGAGCTGGATGCCAAGCGTGCCATCGACCAGGGTGCACGGCTGGCAGCCGCTGTCTGATGCAATAAGGTCACGCCGTTCGTCAGCATTTGTAGACGGATGGCGTGACCGGTGGGACAGATTACAAGGGTCAGCGTTGCTGGCCCTTTGTTTTTTGGGAAGGCGAGGGCTAGACTTCTGCAACTGCGGAGAATTCCCATAAAGACAAGGATTTGCTGCGTCGGGGTCCGTCAAACTCCCTGGATTTTGGGCCATAAGGCGTTCTTATGTTTGAAACCAATCAAACGGTTTGCGAACTGGTGCTGTTCTGGGACGGCGAGTCTGTTGATCGCAGCATGGTCTATTCCGATTTTGAGGCCACGCTGGACAATATCGTCGGCATACCCGCCTATAGCCGCGAAGAAAAAAGAGCCTCCTACCTGCGGCTCAATCCGGCCCTGCAAATCATCGGCTGTGTACTCTTTACCGTTAACTTCGAAGCCGACGGCTTTCCCGAGCGCAGCTGGAACATACCCCTGCGGCATCTGGTTGAAGTGGCCACGCGCGGGCCTGACCTCGGTGCCGGACCAATCCAGCTGGCCTGCCGCAGCCAATGTCCGATTTCCTGGCATGCCCCCGCCCTGTGGGATCCGGTCATGGGGCCCGGCTTCAATACCCTGGAGCGCCTGCGCAAGGAGGCCGTGCAGGCCGCCACCCGCTTTGGCTTCAGCGTGCAGAAAACAGCGCCGGCGCCCGCCACCGATGCTGACTTCCCCCTGCTGACCGACGCTACTCCCGTTGCCCCGCCGCCGCCCGACTGGGAAGCCGAGCGGGCCAGTCTTGAACGCCGCCTACGCGAAGAGCAACTGCGCGGCGCCACGCTGGAAACCGACAAGAACGAAACCATCAACCGCCTGGGCTACCTGCACCAGCAGCAGGTTGACATCCTCGAAGCGCAAAACAGCAAGGTCATGGCCCAGATCAAGGCCATGAAGGCGCAGAGCGAAACCCACCGTGAGCAGGTAGAGGCCCTGCGCAACCAGCTCGACAGCCATGGCCGTCTGGAGCAGACCCGCGAAGAAGAACACCGCCTGCACGTGCTGCAACTGACCGAGGCCCTGCAATCGCGCGTGGGCGAAGAGGCGCGCAAGCTCGAAGACATGCTGGCGCGGCAGGAGCAGGAGACCAGCGCCCGCGAAGCGCGTGTGCGCGAAGAACACCGTCTGGCCCTGGAGCGCCGGCTTGAAGAAGAAGCGGCCCGCCATCAGGCACAGTTGCTGCCCCTGCTGAACGACCTGCGTGAAAAAGAGGAAAGAGTGCAGCGCAGCCGCCACGATATGGCGCAGATGCTGGAAGCCCACGCCCTGGCCCAGCAAACCCTCTTTGATACCCTGTTGCGCGAGTTGGCCGGCCTCGGCATGAATTTCGTGGTTTTCCACGCCGGCGTCGGCACCATCTCGATACCGGTGACCGAGATCGCCCAGTACATGCAGAATCCGCTGGCCTACGCGGCGGCCAAGTGCCTTGTCACCGAGGTGCAGTACCGCACCTGGCTAACGCACTATGAAAATCCGCGCTGCATGGCCGCCATCGGCGAAAGCAAATGCTGCGATGCGCGTCTGATCCGTATCGACTCGCCTACCCGCTTCATCGTCGGCCAGTCTGACCGCTGTGCCCGCCACCAGCCCTCCGATGCGGCCATCGAAAATGTCCTGCGCTTCCGCTGACGCCCTTCATGCCCGGCTCATGTCGGGCCGGCCGACGCCGCTGCTGGCACTGCCAGACCCGGTGCTGGAGGCCGCTGGCGTGCAGCTCTGGCTCAAGCGCGAGGAACAGCGCCACCCCCTGCTGGGCGGCAACAAATGGCCCAAGCTGCTCGGACACCTGCGGGCAGCCAACGGGCGTACCTTGGTGGGTTTTGGCGGCGCCTGGTCCAACCACCTGCATGCCCTTGCGGCGGCAGGGATGGCGTTGGGGCTGGCGACCGTGGGCGTGGTCAGGGGAGGGCGCGACACCGCCATGCTGGCCGACTGCCGCGCCATGGGCATGCAGCTGCTGCCAGTCAGTCACGGCGACTATCGCCGTCGTGACGAGCCCGACTGGATACAGTCCTTTCTGGCGTCGGCGGGGCTGGCTGGTGCCTGGGTGATTCCCGAAGGCGGCGGTGGTGCCGAAGGCCTGCCCGGCTTTGCCGAACTGGCGGCGGAGCTGGCGGCTGAAGCTACACCCGACACCGTGTTTGCGCTGGCCATGGGCACCGGCACCAGTGTCGCCGGGGTGGCGGCACATCTACCGGCTACGGCGCGGGTCTGGGGCTTCCCGGTGCTGCCCCTGCCCGGCATAGAAGCGAAGTTGGCAGCCAGCCTGCAGGTAGTCGCCAACCCGGCGGCGCTCACTGTCTGGCACGGACTGGTGGACAAGGCCTATGGCCGGCTGACGCTCGAACTGCGTCAATTCATGGAGGATTTTGAGCACAGGCATGATGTTGCGCTGGACCCGGTTTATACCGTCAAGCTGCTCTGGGTGCTGCATGCGCTGGCCGGGCAGGGGCGCTTGCCGCGCGGAATAAAAATAATCGCCCTGCATTCCGGTGGACTGCAGGGGCGGCGGGGCCACGCCCTGCCATTTTTTGCAGCCCTTGCTGCCTGAGAGCGTAGTAAATGATGATGGCGCACCGACTCACCCGCGACCTCCTCCAGACCTTCGTGCCGATCAACGCACTGTCGGCGGAGCGTCTGGACTACCTGCTGGAGGGGCAGCAGGTGGTGAGCCTGCCGGAAGGCAGCGTGCTTTGCCAGGCCGGCGAGTCAGACGGTTTCACCATCTACCTGCTCAGTGGCGAGGTGGGCCTCAGTGACGAGCAGGGGAGCCGTGTGCTGCATGCCAACGACCTGGAAGCCGCCTATCCCCTTGAGCCCACGCAGCCACGGCGCTGCACGATCACGGCCCGCAGCGCCATCAACATCATCCGTTTCGACAGCAAGCGCCTCGACCGCGTGCTGGCCTGGGACCAGTCCGCCGAAGGTCTGGAGCGTGAGCTGGTGGCCTTGATGCCGGCGGGCGAAGACACCAGCTGGATCAGCCGCCTGCTGCAGTCGCGACTGTTTTATCGCCTGCCTCCCGGTAATATCATCCAGCTTTTCAAGGGTCTTGTACGGCGCCCGGTGCGCCAGGGCGAGCGCGTGCTGACCCAGGGCGAGCACTCCGACAGCTGCTATTTCATCCAGCAGGGCGTAGCCGAGGTGCGCATCAGCGGCGATCACGGCCCGGTCACGGTGGCGTTGCTGGAAAAAGGCCAGTACTTCGGCGAAGAAGGCCTGCTGACTGAAGGCCCCCGAAATGCTGATATCATCATGGAAACCGACGGCCTCCTGCTGCGCCTGGAAAAGAAGGATTTTGACGCGCTATTGAAGGCGCCTTCGCTGCATATGGTTGATTTCGCGACGGCGGCAGAAATGGTGGAGCAACGGCAGGCGGTGTGGCTGGACGTGCGTCTGGCCGACGAGTGCGACCGTGGCGTGCTGGCCGGCACCCAGCGCCTGCCCTTGCAGTCGTTGCGTGTAAAAGCCCGCCTCTTGCCCATCGAAGGGCGGTATATTTGCTACTGCGACACCGGCCGCCGCTCGGCGGCGGCGGCTTTCATGCTGGGCATTTTCGGTTTTGAGGCGCTGGTGCTGGAGGGTGGCCTCTGGTCCCTGATGCAGTCGGAGCGGGCACGCTTCCTGGTCAATGAGTAAAAAGCAGAACCTGATGGAACAGTTCCGAAATATCGGCCTCATGGGCCGGCCCGGCAATACCACCGTGGTCGATACCCTCGAATACCTGCGGGACCGCCTGATCCTGCGCGGCCTGCACGTCATTCTCGACGAAGACACGGCGGCGCTGATGCCCGACAGTGGCCTGCAAGTATGTTCGCGCGCCATGCTGGGCGAATCCTGCGACCTCATCATCGTGGTCGGCGGCGACGGCTCCCTGCTGCATGCCGCGCGCAACCTGGCGCGCTTCAAGAAGCCCGTGCTGGGCATCAACCGCGGCCACCTCGGCTTCCTGACCGATGTATCCCCCGACGAGATCGACGCCAAGCTCGGCGCCGTGCTGGCCGGCGACTACCGCATCGACCAGCGCTCCCTGCTCAGCCTTGAAGTGCGCTCCGGCGGCAGCCGGGTGGGCGAGGGCATCGCCCTCAACGACGTGGTGCTGCAGGCCGGCAAAGCCGTGCACATGCTGGAGTTCGAGCTGTATATCGAGGGCCAGTTTGTCTACCGCCAGCGCTCCGACGGGCTTATCATCGCCACCCCAACGGGGTCTACCGCCTATGCGCTCTCGGGCGGCGGGCCCATCATGCACCCGCGCCTCGACGCCGTGGTGCTGGTGCCGATGCACCCGCACACCCTGTCGAGCCGGCCCATCGTGGTGGACGGCAACAGCGAGATCAAGATCCTGATCTGCTCCGAAAACCTGCTGCCCCTGGTCAGCGCCGACGGCCAGCCGGGCATCGCCCTGCGCGGCGGCGACTGGGTCTATATCACCAAACACCCGCACCGGCTACAACTGCTGCACCCGCCGGGCTATGATTTTTACGCCGCCTGCCGCACCAAGCTGGGCTGGAGCAGCCACCTGACCGACCCGCGCAAAGGCAGCAACAACTGAACCTGATGGTATGTATCAATGAGTGAAGATGTATTTCTGGACAAGATGCTCGCGGCGCTCAACCCCGAGATCGTCGCCAATCTCAAGCGCGCCGTGGAGTTGGGCAAATGGCCTGATGGCCGCCGCCTGAGCCCCGAGCAACGCCGCACCTGTTTACAGGCCGTGATCGTGTGGGAAGGCAAAAACCTGCCCGAAGAACAGCGCACGGGTTATATCGACAAGAGCAGGAAAGACGCCGAAACCTGCGAAGAACCGCACCAGCATGAGCAGGAGGCGCCCATCAGGTTCCTGCACTGAGCAGGTTCGTAGGATGGGTGGAGCGTAGCGATACCCATCAGCCAAGGGCTGGATATGGCGCTGAATCCAGTGTTCTTGTGATGGGTATCGCTACGCTCCACCCATCCTACGGGTGGCTGCATCCTGGCTACCTTTGCCCGGGCGGCTACCACCGATACTTCCCCCAGTTCTCCGGGTTGGCCCAGTAGCGCGGGTTGAGCCAGTCCGGCACCGATTTGTAACTGCGGATATCAAAGCCCCAGGCCTGCCAGGCCTCGCCCTCCAGCTCGTAGTTCGCCATCAGGCTGAGACCCAGACCGATCAGGGTTTCGCTCTTCCATTCAAACGCGGCGGGTGGCAGAAAGAGCAGGAGGCGCCTGGCGTAGAGATCGCGCAGGGCGGCAATGAGCGGCATGGCCTGCTCGCGGTCCTCCGCGTGCAGCACCAGCAGCGCCAGCTCCGCCCGGTGCGGCCAGCCGCCCGCCAGCAACTCGGCGGCGGCCACCTGCCGGATGTCGGCGTCGGCACTGCCGGTCAACAGGCTGGCGGCCTGCTCGTTATTGACCAGGAGCAGGTGGGCGCCGGTTTCAGCGAGCAGCTCCTGCGCGAGGGGCCGGAAAAGCGGCAGTGTTGTTACATCAGGTGTTGTCATTGAGCGTTGTCATTATCGGTCATCAAGGAACAGGCATGCTGGGTACTTTAAAGAAAATGCGGGTCGAGCGGAACGAACCGGTGGACTACTTTTTGCCACTGGGCGACATACACGTGCCGCTGCAGCCGTTTATCGGCCAGACCCTGCACCTGCACTACACCGGGGAAATCTACTGCACCCACTGCGGGCGCAAGACCAGCAAATCCTTCAACCAGGGCTACTGCTTTCCCTGCGTGAAAAAGCTGGCCCAGTGCGATATGTGCATCCTCAAGCCGGAAACCTGCCACTACCACCTCGGCACCTGCCGCGAGCCGGAGTGGGGCGAGGCCAACTGCATGATTTCGCACATTGTCTACCTCGCCAATTCCTCCGGCCTCAAGGTCGGCATTACCCGCGAAACCCAGATACCCACGCGCTGGATAGACCAAGGGGCGACACAGGCCCTGCCCATATTCCGTGTCGGCAGCCGCTACCAGTCGGGCCTGATCGAAGTCCTGCTGGCGCAGCATGTGGCCGACAAGACCAACTGGCAGGCGCTGGTTAAAGGCGACGCCGAGCCCATTGACCTTGCCGCCGCGCGTGACCGCCTGCTGGCGCAATGCGGCACGGAGCTTGCTCAGTTGCAGGCGCGCTTTCCGGGCCAGATCGAAGCGCTGGACCTGCCGGTGGAGTCTTTTGTCTATCCCGTATTGAATTACCCGGCCAAGGTCAAGGCCCTGAGCTTTGACACGGCCACCGATGTCAGCGGCACGCTGACCGGCATCAAGGGCCAGTATCTGCTGCTGGATACCGGCGTCATCAATATCCGCAAATTCACCGCCTACCAGGTGGAATTATTGAAGGTTTGAACATGCGTCACAACGAAGCACCACGCACCATCTATCTCAAGGATTATCGCGAGCCGCCGTTCCGTATTTTGCGCACCGAACTGCTGATTGAATTGTGCGATGGCTGCACCCTCGTCACCGCCACGCTGGACATGGAGCGTGCGCCGGGCGCCAGTGCCGACGAGTCGCTGCGCCTTAACGGCGTTGACCTTGAACTGCGTGAGCTGAGCATTGATGGCGCCATCCTGCCCCCCGGCAGCTATGTGCAGATAGGCGAAGAGCTGGAAATTCCCGCCGTGCCGAATGTGTTCCGGCTGGTCAGCAAGGTCCGTATTTTCCCCGAGAAAAATACGGCGCTGGAAGGGCTCTATCTCTCCAACGGCATGTATTGCACCCAGTGCGAGGCCGAGGGCTTTCGCAAGATCACCTATTACCTGGACCGGCCCGATGTCATGGCGGTTTTCCGTACCACCATCATTGCCGACAAGGCCCGCTACCCGGTGCTGCTGGCCAATGGCAACCCGGTGGACAGGGGCGACCTGCCCGATGGCCGGCATTTTGTTACCTGGGAAGACCCCTTCAAAAAGCCCAGCTATCTGTTCGCCATGGTCGCCGGCAAGCTGGTGAGTCTTGACGACAGCTTCCAGACCCGCTTGGGCCGCACGGTCGCCCTGCGTATTTTTGTTGAGCCGCAAGACCTCGACAAATGCCACCATGCCATGGTCTCGCTGAAGAAAGCCATGCGCTGGGACGAAGAAACCTATGGCCGCGAGTACGATCTGGATATTTTCATGATCGTCGCCGTGTCGCATTTCAATATGGGCGCCATGGAAAACAAGGGCCTGAATATCTTCAATACCAGCTGCGTGCTGGCGCACCCGGCCACCACGACCGACGCCGGTTTCCAGCGTGTGGAATCGGTGGTGGCGCATGAATATTTCCACAACTGGAGCGGCAACCGTGTTACCTGCCGCGACTGGTTCCAGCTCAGCCTGAAAGAAGGCTTTACCGTATTCCGCGACCAGCAGTTTTCCGCCGACATGCTCTCGGCGGCGGTGCAGCGTATCGAAGATGTCGCCTTCCTGCGCGCCCAGCAGTTTGCCGAAGACGCCGGCCCGCTGGCGCACCCGGTGCGCCCCGAATCGTTTATCGAAATCAACAATTTCTACACCGCCACCGTATATGAAAAGGGTTCAGAACTGGTGCGAATGCTGCACACGCTGCTGGGGCCTGTGGGTTTTCGTGCAGGCACCGACCTGTATTTTTCCCGGCATGATGGCCATGCCGTAACGGTAGAAGATTTTGTGCAGGCCCTCGCCGATGCCAACCAGCGCGATTTCAGCCAGTTCATGCGCTGGTATCGCCAGCCTGGCACACCCCTGCTGCGTGTGCAGGAAAGCTACGACGAGGCCAGCGGTGACTACACCCTCGACATTACCCAGGTGCTGCCGCAGCGGCCCGGTTTCCCGGTGCCCGAGGCGCTGAGCATTCCCCTGCGTCTGGCCCTGCTGGATCGTAGCGGTAACGCGCTGCCCTTGAACGCTGCTGGCGCTACCGAAATCGTGCAGGTGTTGAGCGGCCTGCAGGAAAGAATCGTATTTTCGGGCCTTGGCGGCAGGCCGGTGCCCTCGCTGCTGCGGGATTTTTCCGCCCCCGTGCGCCTCGATTTCCCGTGCAGCGACGAGCAGCTGACCTTTCTCATGCGCCACGACGGCAATGGCTTCAGCCGCTGGTCCTGCGGCCAGACCCTGTTTACCCGCGTGCTGCTGAAGCTGGCCGAGCGCTATGTAAACGGCCTGACCCTGCGCGTGCCCGAAGCCCCGGTAACGGCGCTGCTGGCCCTGGTCACCGAGCTGGTCGAAACCGACCCGGCGCTGGCTGCCAAGATGTTGGCCTTGCCCACCGAGGGCTATCTCGCCGAGCAGGTCGAGGTGGTCAACCCCGAGGCCCTGCACATCAGCCGCGAAGCCGTGCGTTATGCCCTGGCCCTGGCCGGCGAGGGCTTTTTCCGCGAGCAGTATGCGCGCCTGCGTGAAAGCACCCGTGACTATGAATACAGTGCCGCCGGCATGGCCGCCCGCGCGCTGAAAAGCATCTGCATGGATTACCTGACCCTGCTGGCGCGGCCCGAAGACGTAGAAGCGCTGGAGCAAACCTATGTCGAAGCGCGGCATATGAGCGACGAACTCGCCGCGCTGGCCGCCATGGTGCACGCCGGTTTGCCACTGGCCGAAACCGCCATGGCGAGCTTCTACAGCAAGTGGCGGCACGAGCCGCTGGTGCTGGACCAGTGGTTTGCCATCCAGGCCACCGCGCCGCTGGACGACGTGCTCGATCATGTGCGCAGCCTGCTGCAACACCCCGATTTCAGCCTCGGCAACCCCAACCGCGTGCGCGCCTTGCTGGGCCAGTTTGCCAACAACAACCCCGCCCAGTTCCACCGCGCTGACGGCCAGGGCTATGCACTGCTATCTGAGCAGGTGCGGGCGCTGGACCTGATGAACCCGCAGATCGCCTCGCGCCTGCTCGGCGTTTTCAACACCTGGCCGCGGCTGGAGGCAGGCCGCAAGGCCCATGTCCGCAAGGAATTGCAGGCCATCAAGAATTCCGGGCAGGCCTCGCCCGATGTGTTTGAAAATGTGGAGAGGTTATTGCGGGCGAGCTAAGTGTTCGGGATGAAAGTTGCACCGGCAGGCAGACGATCTGGCGCAAGGAGGGGTAATGGGCATTTGCCGTTTATTTATCCTGATTGCAGTGGGACTCTGTCTATCTGCCTGTGGAGCCCTTGTTGTGGCATCCGGTTTGGATGTTGCTGCCGGTAGTGCAGTAGGCAGCGCTTTTTCCAATACCATCGATGAATGTAGCCGGCAGGGTGGTGTCTTCCTTGTTGACGAGGGTTGTGCTTTCCCCGGTAAAGACTTCGACAAAACCCTGCGCGCGCTGTATGCGTTCGATAGATCAATACCGATGGGCGAAGAACACCGCTCTGCATGGTCGCCGGCCCGGCCCTCCTGCACATGGCAAGCGACGACCACTTTTGCCATACCCGACACACGGCCATATGTATTTTCTGCTCTGCCGGATTCAGGACTGACAGCGCCAGCCCCGGCATTTTTTGACTCGCCCGAAGCCAGCCGCTTCGATGCGGGCTATCTGTCTACTGACTACATACCGGACACAGGACAGCTAGCAATAACTGATCTGCTGCTTGGCGCCTGGCTATCTGAGTCGTGTCCTTGATGTCACATGAGCCTTCCTTCCATCGTAGTTGGGGCTGCCAAGGCCGATGCTGCTGTCAACCGACTGCAAGCCAGCTCCGTTACTATCCGGGTACGCGCTATTCTGAAACCTGTTCATTCAGGGGAACGGCCAGCCATGATCCGTAAACTACTCCTCTTGTGTAGCCTGCTATGCCTGCCCTTGTCACAGGCACGTGCCGACACGCCCGACAATCCGCAGGCCGTCCTGCATGTCCTCAACCGCCTTGGTTACGGTCCCCGCCCCGGCGATGTGCAGATGGTCGAAGCGCTGGGCCTGCAACACTATATCGACCTGCAACTCCACCCCGACCAGATTCCCATGCCAGACCCCTTGATGCAGCAACTGGCGGCGCTGCCCGGCTATGGCCTGTCAGAGGGCGAGTTGTTCCGTGAATACGGCCCGCCGGAAAAAGAAACCATTACCGACGACGCCAGCAAGGAGCAGTTCAAACAGCGGCAGAAACAGCTGGCACAGGCCGAGGTGGCGGCGCGCCTGCTGCGTGGGCTTGAAAGCCCGCGCCAGTTGCAGGAGGTCATGACCGAGTTCTGGTTCAATCACTTCAATGTTTTTGAAGGCAAGGGCCTGGACCGGCTCTGGGTGCAGAACTTCGAGGACACGGCTATACGCCCGTATGCCATGGGCCGTTTCCGCGACCTGCTGGGGGCCACCGCGCATCACCCGGCCATGCTGTTTTACCTCGACAACTGGCAGAGCAGCGCCCCGCGCGACCCGCGGCCCGGCAAGCCCAAACCTGCCGGCCTCAATGAAAACTATGCGCGTGAATTGCTGGAGCTGCATACGCTGGGCGTCAACGGTGGCTACACGCAGGACGACGTGATTGCGCTGGCGCGCATCCTCACCGGTTGGACCATCAACCGCAAGGGCATGAGGCAGGGCGACGACCAGGCCTTCTGGTTCAACCCGCGCCAGCACGACATGGGCGACAAGGTTTTTCTCGGCGAACACATACAGGGCAGCGGCCAGGACGAGGGCGAACACGCGCTGGATGTGCTGGCCAGCAGCCCGGTCACCGCACACCACATCTGCTACCAGCTCGTGCAGTTTTTCGTGGCCGACGAGCCCGACCCCCGGCTGGTCGATCAGCTCGTCAAAACCTGGCTGCACAGCGACGGCGACCTGACGGCGGTGCTGACGGATTTATTCCACAGCAACGATTTCCGCAATACGCGCGACTATGGCAACAAGCTCAAGACGCCTTACCAGTTTGCGCTCTCGGCCGTGCGCGCCGCCGATGTGCCCGTCATCAACCTGCGGCCCATTGCCGGCTTTTTGCAGCAAGCGGGCCAACCGGTTTATGGCTGGCAGACGCCCGATGGCTATAAATCGGTGGCCGACGCCTGGGTCAATCCCGACGCCATCCTGCGTCGTATCAACTTTGCGACCGCGCTCGGCAGTGGGCATATGCCGCTGAATACCATTCCGGCTGACGATCCGGCTCCAGCCGCCGCATCGGCGCTGGTGGCGGCCACGCCATCAGTACCGGTCATACCGCTGGATGCTGGCGCCATCCTGCAAACCCTGGGCGGGAGCATCAGCGACACTACGCGGCAGATTGTGGCTTCATCGCCACCCTTTACGCAGGCCGCGCTGGTGCTGGGCAGCCCGGACTTCATGAAGCGTTGATGCACTATAAAGCCACCCACCCTGAGCTTGTCGAAGGGTGGCTAAAACAAAGGGGGTTGCTTGGGGAGAGAAAAACCAGTTGCCATAGCCGTGTGGCACTTCCCCATCCCTGTGGGTCGTCGATCAGGCTCAGCACGAACGGAAGTTGGTTTTTCACCGCTCCGGGTTTGAACCAGTACCAGTAAAGCGCTAACGACGATTGGAAACGAGGCAAATACCATGAAACGTCGTGACTTCCTGAAACACAGCGCCTGGCTAGGCAGCCTGAGCCTGCTGCCTCTCTGCAGCGGCTGGGCGCTGGCCAGCGAACAAGCGACACAGCAGCGCCTGGTCGTGGTCTTCCTGCGCGGCGCCGTCGACGGTCTGAGTGTGGTGGTGCCCTGGGCCGACAGCAACTACTACGCCGCGCGCGACAGTATCGCCCTGCCCAAGGCGGGCAGCGACGGCGGCGTGCTCGATCTCGACGGCTATTTCGGCCTGCACCCGGCGCTGGCCGGCGTGCTGCCGCTGTGGCAGGCGGGGCAACTGGCCTTCGTGCAGGCCTCGGGCTCGCCCGACCCCAGCCGCTCGCATTTTGACGCCCAGGACTTCATGGAGTCGGGCACGCCGGGCGACAAGAACACGGTGGACGGCTGGCTCAACCGCCTGCTGGCCCGGTTGCCGGGGCCGCACAGCCCCACGCAGGGCCTGAGCGTGGGCGACACACTGCCGCGTATCTTCCAGGGGCCGCAGACGGTTGCCACCATGGCCTATGGCAAGGGCGCTGCCAAGCCCATGGCGGTAGACCGCCCGAAAATCGGCGATGCATTTGACCGGCTCTACAGCGGCGATGACGCCCTCGGCAAGGCCTACCGCGAGGGCCGCGCCGCACACGCGGAAATCATGGCCAGCATGGATGACTCCGAGCAGGCCATGGCCAATAACGGCGCTCCCGACGCCAAGGGCTTCGTGCTCGATGCCGGCAACCTCGGCCAGCTGCTGCGGCGCGACCCGCGCATCCAGGTCGCCTTTACCGCAGCCGGTGGCTGGGACACCCATGTGGGGCAGGGCAGCAGCAAGGGCCAGCTGGCCGACCGCCTGCAAGCCCTGGGCGATGGTCTTGCCGCGCTCGCCGGTGGCCTCGGCAGTGACTGGCAGAATACCGCAGTGGTGGTCATGTCGGAATTTGGCCGCACCGTGCACGAAAACGGCAACAAGGGCACCGACCACGGCCATGGCAATGTCATGTGGGTGCTGGGTGGCGGCGTGCGCGGCGGCAAGGTCTACGGCGACTGGCCGGGCCTCGACGCCGGGGCGCTCTATGAAGGCCGTGACCTGGCCGTGACCACGGACTTCCGGCAGGTGCTGGCCTCTGTACTGGGGCCCCATTTTGGCCTGCACGACCGCGATCTGCGCCAGCTCTTTCCCGGTATGCCGAAGGCCCACGGCTCGTTGGCCCTGATGAATGCCTGAGCAGCGCCCAAATAAACGCTAAACAGTACCGGCGTCGGGCCGTATAATCGCGCCTCCTGACAAGTTGCCTGGTTTTCCCTGATGCTTTACCCCCTGATGCGCGAGCTGCTGTTCCTCTTGCCCCCGGAAGTCTCCCACCACCTGTCCATGCACGGCATTGCCCTGACCGAGCGCCTGTGCCTGTCCGGCCTTGTCGCGCCCAGGGTCAAGCCCGAGCCGGTCACGGTTATGGGCATCGAATTCCCCAACCCGGTGGGGCTGGCGGCGGGGCTGGACAAGAATGGCGATTATATCGACGGCCTCGCGGCCCTGGGCTTCGGTTTTATCGAGGTGGGCACCGTTACGCCCCGGCCCCAGCCCGGCAACCCGCAGCCGCGCCTGTTCCGGCTGACGGCGGCCGAGGCCATCATCAATCGCATGGGCTTCAACAATAAAGGCGTGGACCACTTGGTAGAGCAGGTCAAAAAGACCCGCTTCAAGGGCGTGCTCGGCATCAATATCGGCAAGAACGTTGATACCCCGGTGGAAAAGGCGGTAGACGACTACCTGATCTGCCTGAAGAAGGTCTATGCCCACGCCAGCTACGTGGTGGTGAACATCTCCTCGCCCAATACCAAGGGCCTGCGCTCGCTACAGGCGGGCAGCGCCCTGACCGAGCTGGTGGCCCCGCTCAAGGCCGAGCAGCTCAAGCTGGCAGAAACCCACGGGCGCTACGTGCCGCTGGTCGTCAAGATCGCGCCCGACCTGGGCAGCGACGAGATCAAGGCCATCGCCGGGATTCTCGTGGAGCAGCAGATCGACGGCGTGATTGCCACCAACACCACGCTGGCCCGCACCGGCGTCGAACAACTGGCCCATGGGCAGGAGCAGGGCGGCCTGAGCGGGCGTCCGGTGCGGGAATTGTCCACGCAGACCATCCGCACACTGGCGCAGGCTTTGAACGGGCGGCTACCCATTATCGGTGTCGGTGGGGTAGGGGATGGCGCCTCGGCAGCCGAAAAAATTGCAGCCGGCGCGAGTCTGGTGCAGGTTTATACGGGATTCATCTATCGCGGGCCGGATTTGATCGCAGAAGCGTCAGCGGCGATAGCGGCAGGCAAAAATCGGTAGTAGCCGCCCCCCGATGTGGTGGGGGCGGCAGTTTTGCCCCTATCGGGGCGAGCAATGGGTGCCAAGGCCTGTTAACACTCATTGGATTGCTGCGTTGCCGGTCAAAATCGTGCCAGACCAGGCACGAACGACGCGGTGTGGTGACTCCACATGAGGAGTGAGAAACGACGTATGGCACGATTTTGACCGGCAACCCTTCGGGACGGGACTGTAAAGCCCCATTGCCGCGTCTTTCGTCGCTTGTGTACAACAAGAAGTACACCGCGCTTCTCATTCCTTGTGCTGCGTAAGTCCCCTTTGGGGGAGGGCTTTACAGTCTCCGGCGCAACAATCCAATGAGTGTTAACAGGCCCTTGGACACCCAAGACGATAATTACATGCGGGGTTGCAAGTGCAGGGCAGCGACGCCCTGATAGCCCTCTCGCTCGTTAACGCGACCTTCGCGCCAACCGGCCATCCAGTGTTGGCGGAGGTTGATGTCCTGGTAAGGGCACATTTCCTGAGACTTGCCGGTAATGCCGGCGTTATAACCACGGGAATACAACAGATCGCTACGTTCCCTTTTGTGACGCTTCATCATAACTGGAACCTCGGACAAACCGTATTTGCCGTAAAGGATGCACCTGATGCCGTCTTCCTTTTTGCTGGCACTCAGGCCTTTTACTAGGCAGCCCCGGGACGCTACCTAGTACTACGATAAATAGAGTATTCCGCCCCTGTTTGTCGATGACTTATTTGTCATAAGGATGCAACGATTATGTGCAGTACGGCCATAGTTCGCGCATCTTTGTAAAACAATCATGTAACTTGTTGAATCTGGTGTAAAACATGTCTTTTCGTCTGGTCGTTAGCTGTGCCGATGGTCTGGAAACCCTGTTGCGGCAGGAGCTTGAGCAACTGGGCGGCGTGGTGGAAGCCTCAAACCGGGGCGCCGTTACCCTGCGTGGCGACCTGGAACTGGCCTACCGCGCCTGCCTGTGGTCACGGGTGGCCACGCGTGTGCTGCTGCCCCTGTTCGAGGTAAACGGCAACACACCCGAGGCACTGTATGCCACCGCGCGCGACTACGCCTGGGATTTTGTGTTTGGCGTTGATCGCCATTTTGCCGTGCACGCCACCGCCGGGCGCGGGGTAAAGACCCACACCCAATATGTGTCGCTCAAGCTCAAGGACGCCATTTGCGATTATTTCCGCGAAGCCGTCGGCGAGCGGCCTGATGTGCAGACGCACGAGCCCGACGCTCCCTTTCACGTGTTCGTGGAAGCCGAGAAATTCACGGTCAGCTATGACCTCTCCGGCGGCAGCCTGCACCGTCGCGCCTATCGGCAGGTGCAGACCGAGGCCCCCCTGAAAGAAAGCCTGGCCGCCGCCATCCTGATGCAGGCCGGCTGGCCGGGTGGTTTTGCTGCCCTGCTCGACCCCATGTGCGGCTCCGGCACCTTCCTGATCGAGGCGGCCATGATCTCGGCGGATATTGCGCCGGGCATCCTGCGTACCTATTACGGCTTTTTCGGCTGGAAAGAGCACGACCCCCAACTCTGGCTACGCCTGCAGGGCGAGGCCCAGGCGCGCAAGGCGGCGGGGCTGAAAAAGCCCATGCCCCTGCTGGTCGGCTTTGACGCCAGCCGCACCGCGCTCAATGCCGCTCTGCAAAACGCCCATGCCGCCGGTGTCGGCGCCCTGCTGACCCTGGAACAGCGTGAGCTGTGGCAAATGCGCCCGCCTGAGGTGCTGAAAGACAAGAAGGGCCTGCTGGTCACCAATCCGCCCTATGGCGAGCGCCTGGGCGAGGCCGACTCCATCCGCCACCTCTACCGCGGCCTGGGCCATGTCGCCCGCGAACAGTTGCCGGGCTGGCAGGCCGCCGTGCTCTGTGCCGATATCACCCATGCCGACGCCCTCGGCCTGCAACACCGCGCCACCGAGCGTTTTTATAACGGCGCCATTCCCGTGTTTGTGCGCCACGGCGACGTGATTCCCGCCGAGCCCCTGCTGCCCATTCATTTTGAACGCAGTGGGGCGGCTATTCCCGAGGAGGGCGAGGCCTTTGCCAACCGCCTGCACAAGAATCTCAAGGCCGTCCTGAAGGAAGCCGCGCATGAAGGCGTGCGCTGTTTCCGCGTGTACGACGCCGACATGCCGGAATTCAACTTGGCTGTGGATGTCTATGAGCAGTGGCTGCACGTGCAGGAATACGCGCCGCCAAAAACCGTAGACCCCGAAAAAGCCATGCGCCGTTTCAAGCTGGCGCTCACCGTAATACGCGAGGTATTCGGCCTGCACCGCGATAAAGTGTTTATCAAAGTCCGCACGCGCCAGGCCGGCAAAAAACAGTATGAAAAGCAGGGCGCCATCGGCAAGTTTTTTGAAGTGCGCGAGGGCAGGGCGCGGCTGCTGGTCAACCTGACCGATTATCTCGACACGGGCCTCTTTCTCGATCACCGGCCCCTGCGCCAGCGTATTTTCGAGGAGGCGCGGGGCAAGCATTTCCTCAATCTTTTTGCCTATACCGGCGTGTTCAGCGTGCAGGCCGCGCTGGGCGGCGCCCGCAGCACGGTCACCGTGGACTTGTCACCGACCTATATCGCCTGGGCCAGGCGCAATTTTGCCCTGAACGGCATTGGCGAAGACGACCATTATTTCGAGCAGGCCGACTGCGTGACCTGGCTGGAAAGCTGCCAGGAAAACTTCGATCTGATCTTTATCGACCCGCCGACCTTTTCCAACTCCAAGCGCACCGAGGACGTGTTCGACGTGCAGCGCGATCATGTGGCCCTCATCCAGCAGGCCATGCGCTGCCTGAACCCGAAAGGCACTCTGTATTTTTCCAACAACTTCCGCAAATTCGTGCTCGACAGCGAGGCGCTGGGCCAGTACCTGATCGAAGACATCAGCCCCGACACCATCGGCTTCGACTTCCAGCGCAATCCCAAAATCCACCGCTGCTGGCGCATCAGCCATCCGGGGGCCTGATGCTGACTCTCTATGGCACCGTGGGCTGTCACCTCTGCGATCAGGCCGAGGCCCTGTTGCGGCAGGCAGCCGCTGCCCGCCGTGTGGAGTGGCGCTATGTCGATATCGCCGATGACGATGCGCTGGTGGAACGCTACGGCACCCGTATTCCTGTGCTCATCAATACCAGGGGATTGGAGCTGGGCTGGCCGTTTTCCCTGCTCGACATCATCCGGCTTGGCAGTTGATATCGTACAAAAGGTACGCTAGTGCCACTTCGGATTTCCCCGAATGACGACGGATGGCAAATGTGGCTGTCGGGCAGCGGAGGCAGGTTTGCGCCCAGCTAGCTGCCCTGGCAGCCGATGCCCGGCCGGGGTTCAGGCCATTGCCGAGGGATATTTAAAAAATACATATATATCAATTTGTTAGATGGAAATATCGATTGTCGTAACGGCAATCTGTGCCCTGAGGCGCGTCGATTCAATAATCCCGCAAATATGTCTTTCAATTCATTTGCGCTGTGCAAAAAAACGCTGTCCTTACAAACAGGCCCGCGAACGGACTAGCGTGCTCACAAAGTCTCGTCTATAGTTTGAAAGGTCGTGACTGGCAGGTTCTCATTCGTGAACGATATGAATGCAGTATTCGTCGGAATCGGCCGATTTTTTGTACAACGACAGCGGAAAGACTGCTAATTTACGTCCAGCGTTTACAAAAACATCTACAACAAACACTAAAAATGGAGTTTTTACAATGAAACTCAGCACTCTTGCTGCCGCAGTTGCTTTGCTCAGCGTTGGTACCGGGGCATTTGCAATGGAGTCCCTGAACGATGACTCCATGTCGGATACTACCGGCCAGGCCGGTCTGACCATCACCACCATCATTGGCTCCGGCGACGGCGGCATCCTGGCTTACTCCGACACCGATGGCAGAACCGGTACCAATGCCCCGACCAGTACCAGTTTCTATACCAACAATACCTTCGCGGGCGATCTGCTTGCCGGCTTTACGCTGAGCGGCACGGTCACCACCACGATTGACGTGGGTGCGACCAGCGCCTCCGGCCCTGCCGACCTGCTCGTCGACATCAGCACCAGCACGGCCACGCCGCTGAAGACCACCATCAACTGGTTGGGCGTTTGCGCCACCGCCGGTGATGCCAGCGGCCTCTGCGGCGGTACCACCGCTACCAGTACGGTTGCACCGAGCTCTGCGGGCTTCTCCAACATCCTGGCGATACCCGCTGCGGGTGTTGCGATTTCCCTGGGCGGCGCCGACATCGAGTTGCTCCTGGGTGCCACCAGTGCCCAGCACTTCATCACGGCCACCTTGCCCTCGTCGTTTAACCTGACTATTGGCACCGGCTCCACAACGGGCGCGGCACCACAGCTTTCCTTGCTGGATCCGAACAACTACTTCACTGCTGCCAAGGCAGGTGGTATCGGCTTCTCCGAGTTGAGCATTACGCCGACAGCAGCGACCACCACCACGATTGATGCCTGTACCACGACGGCAACAGCAACCTGTACTAACGCCCTGACCGGCGGTCTGGCGGGCCTGCTGATACAGTCTTCGGGCGGTAGCTACAATATTGTTGCCGACAACGTCACCATGGGTAATATCGGTACGACAGCGCCGACAGCCGCCATTGGTAACGTCGCGATCTACGGGTTTAACCCGACGGGCACCAGTGTGATGGTTTCTGGTCACTAAGGAGTCTGGCTGAAAAGCCGACGGCTTGTGTTTGAAACTCCGGCGCCTGCTTTGTCAGTGCAGGCGCCGGGGTGATTTGATCCCGTGAACAGTAGTTATAACCCTTAGGGTTCCGGGAACTGCTCTGACCGCTTTGGCTGGCTGGTCAGAAATAAAATAATAAGAGGTTGATACCAATGAAACTCAGCTGTATTGCTGCTGCTGTAGCGCTGCTCAGTGCGGGTACCGGGGCATTTGCCATGGAAACCTTGAGCGATGACGCCCTTTCAAATGCATCCGGCCAGGCCGGTCTGACCATCACCACCATCATTGGCTCCGGCGACGGCGGTATCCTGGCTTACTCCGACACCAACGGCAGAACCGGTACCAATGCCCCGACCAGTACCAGTTTCTATACCAACAATACCTTCGCGGGCGATCTGCTTGCCGGCTTTACGCTGAGCGGCACGGTCACCACCACGATTGACGTGGGTGCGACCAGCGCCTCCGGCCCTGCCGACCTGCTCGTCGACATCAGCACCAGCACGGCCACGCCGCTGAAGACCACCATCAACTGGTTGGGCGTTTGCGCCACCGCCGGTGATGCCAGCGGCCTCTGCGGCGGTACCACCGCTACCAGTACGGTTGCACCGAGCTCTGCGGGCTTCTCCAACATCCTGGCGATACCCGCTGCGGGTGTTGCGATTTCCCTGGGCGGCGCCGACATCGAGTTGCTCCTGGGTGCCACCAGTGCCCAGCACTTCATCACGGCCACCTTGCCCTCGTCGTTTAACCTGACTATTGGCACCGGCTCCACAACGGGCGCGGCACCACAGCTTTCCTTGCTGGATCCGAACAACTACTTCACTGCTGCCAAGGCAGGTGGTATCGGCTTCTCCGAGTTGAGCATTACGCCGACAGCAGCGACCACCACCACGATTGATGCCTGTACCACGACGGCAACAGCAACCTGTACTAACGCCCTGACCGGCGGTCTGGCGGGCCTGCTGATACAGTCTTCGGGCGGTAGCTACAATATTGTTGCCGACAACGTCACCATGGGTAATATCGGTACGACAGCGCCGACAGCCGCCATTGGTAACGTCGCGATCTACGGGTTTAACCCGACGGGCACCAGTACCATGGTCTCGGGGCACTGACGGCAGTGCCTGAACGTCGCTTTGCCTGTGTTTGAAACTCCGGCGCCTGTTCCCTCAGTGCAGGCGCCGGAGCGTTTTACCGCCGCAAACCCGCTTGCTTGCTGATACGTAGCGACTAGCTCTCAATCTCCCCAAACCTGAACAGGCGCTCCGCATTGGCGCTACTGGTTGCCGCCAGTTCGTCCAGGCTGCACTCCCGCAACTCCGCAACCACCTGCGCGATATGCCCCAGATATCGTGGTTCATTGCGTTTGTCTTTTGGTGGATTGGGCAGGCTGCGCGGCAATAAATACGGCGCGTCTGTTTCCAGCAGCAGCCGGTCTGCAGGAATTTCCCGAACCAGCCCCTGCAATTCCAGGCCACGGCGCTCGTCGCAGACCCAGCCCGTAATACCGATATACAGGCCCAGATCAAGATAGGCGTGGAGGCTGGCGCGGTCCCCCGTAAAGCAGTGAATGACGCCGCCGCACCAGTTGTCGCGGGTTGCTTTCAGCATGTCGATCATGCGTTGGGCGGCATCACGCTCATGCAGGAAGAGGGGCAGGCGGGTGCTGCGGGCCAGCTCGATCTGGGCCTCAAAAGCGCGCTCCTGTGCCTCAGGGGGGGAATAGTTGCGATTGAAATCCAGGCCCGTTTCACCCACGGCCAGTACCCGTGGCTGCGCCAACAGTGTGGTCAGTACGGCAAGGCTGCTGTCGTCGAAGCTGCTGGCGTCGTGCGGGTGCACCCCGGCTGTGGCGTAGCACCAGGGTGCGTAGTGCTCGGCATAGCCGGCCACCGTCCGGCTTTCGTCCACGCTGGTGCCGGTCAGCAGCAGGCGGGTGACGCCAGCAGCCACAGCACGCTGCACCACGGCGTCGCGATCCCTGTCAAAGCGGCTGCTGCTCAGGTTGAGGCCTATATCTACCAGCATGAACACTCCCCTCACCGATCTTTTAGAACGAAGCCGCATGGTAGCAGGGCAGGGCCTGTAATGCCTGCTTCTAAGGCGGCATAAGATCGGGTGCCAATCTGTAAAAGCCAACTATTGTCTACAATTTCTCGGGAGTCAGCCTTGACATGGCCATGACCGGCGGGTACCTTCGCTTTCACCATTAAATTGTCTACAATCCTGCTGCTTATGACCAGCCAAGCGCCCGTGTCACCGCCCACCGAAGCCCTCGCCGACGGCGAAGCGCTGACACTGGCTGATCGGGTGTTCTCCGCCATTCAGGACGCCATCGTCAAGGGTGAGCTGAAGCCCGGCAGCAAGATGTCGGAGGCCGAGCTGGCCGCGCGCTACGGTGTGTCACGCGGGCCCCTGCGCGAGGCCCTGCGCCGGCTCGAAGGCCGCAAGCTGCTGAGCCGTATTCCCCATGTCGGCGTGCGCGTCATCTCGCTCTCCTTTGAAGAGCTGATCGAGATTTACCAGGTGCGCGAAGTCATGGAAGGCATGGCGGCGCGGCTGGCGGCAGAGCACATGAGCGTCGTCGAGGTCCAGGGCCTGCGCCAGTTGCTCGCTGAGCACCAGCAGCAGGCGGAATTGCAGGAGGGCCGCGCCTATTTCCAGGATGAAGGCGACTTCGACTTTCATTACCGCATCGTGCAGGGCTCCAAAAATGGCGTGCTCACGCAAATGCTGTGCGGCGAGCTTTACCACCGTGTGCGCCTGTACCGCTACCAGTTTTCGGTGACCGAGGGCCGGCCCCACAAGGCCTTTGCCGAGCACCACAATATTATCGAGGCCATTGCCGCGCGTGACGGCGAAATGGCTGAAATCCTGATGCGTCGCCATATCAGCGCGGCGCGCCGCAATATTGAAGAGCATTTTCGTGAGTTGTCGGACCCCGCCGGGCCGGCGAGTGAATCTTGAGGACCATGCCATGACCATACAGCTTTCTCCGGGTGCGCGTTTCCGCCGGGCCCTTGTTGCCGAAAAACCCTTGCAGGTCATTGGTACCGTCAATGCCTACGCCGCCATGATGGCGACGCAGGTCGGCTACCGTGCCATTTATCTTTCCGGTGCCGGCGTGGCCAATTATTCCTACGGCCTGCCCGATCTCGGCATGACTTCACTGGAGGATGTGCTGATCGATGCCCGCCGCATCACCTCCGTGGTGGATACGCCCCTGCTGGTGGATATCGACACTGGCTGGGGTGGCGCTTTCAATATTGCCCGCACCATTCGTGAAATGATTCGTGCTGACGTGGCCGCCGTGCATATCGAGGATCAGGTGGCGCAGAAGCGTTGCGGTCATCGCCCCAACAAGGAAATTGTGCCGGTGGAGGAAATGGTCGATCGCGTCAAGGCCGCCGTCGATGCCAAGACCGACTCGCAGTTCGTGCTCATGGCCCGCACCGATTCCCTGCAGAAAGAAGGCCTGCAGGGCGTTATCGACCGCGCCTGTGCTTATGTGGAGGCTGGTGCCGACGCGATTTTCGCCGAGGCCATGACTGATATCACCATGTACAAGAAAGTGTGTGATGCCGTGGGTGTGCCGGTGCTCGCGAATATCACCGAATTTGGCGATACCCCGTATTACACCACGCAGCAGTTGGGCGAGCAGGGCATCGCCATGGTGCTGTACCCGCTCTCCGCCACCCGTGCCATGCAAAAAGCCGCACTCGCCGTGTACGCCGAAATTCGCCAGAAAGGCACACAGGAAGGCGTGCTCGACCTGATGCAGCAGCGCAAGGAATTGTACGAATTCCTCGGCTACAACGCGTATGAACAGAAAATTGACGAATTGTTTGCGAGCAAGAAGTAAGAGCACACCAGATATCAGGCCTGGGCGGTGGTTGCCCCCTCTCCCCTCGGGAGAGGGCTGGGGTGAGGGGAAATCTTCACCGTCAGTAGTTAACACCCCCTCACCCTAACCCTCTACCAACTGCGCTCCCGGCGCAGTTCGGACTACCCCCCCCCCATCCGTGGGGGGCATCCCAGGGGGGGGGAGGGGATTAAAACCAATTGCATAAACGACTGCACAGCAGAGGAAAGCGACAATGACTGACACCCAACAAGTGCTCCCCAAGCCCAAGAAATCGGTTGCCCTGTCCGGCACGGCAGCGGGCAATACCGCCCTGTGTACCGTCGGCCGCAGCGGTAACGACCTGCACTACCGTGGTTACGACATCCTGGACGTAGCTGCTGCCTGTGAATTTGAAGAAATTGCCCACCTGCTGGTGCACGGCAAGCTGCCCAATACCGCCGAACTGGCCGGCTACAAGGCCAAACTCAAGGCCCTGCGCGGCCTGCCCGCCGCCCTGAAGACCGCCCTGGAGCAACTGCCCCCCTCGGCTCACCCGATGGACGTCATGCGCACCGGCGTGTCCGTGCTGGGCTGCCTGACGCCCGAGAAGGACGACCACAATCACCCCGGTGCCCGCGACATCGCCGACAAGCTCATGGCCTCGCTGGGCTCCATGCTGCTCTACTGGTATCACTTCAGCGTTAACGGCAAGCGTATTGACGTGGAAACCGACGACGACTCCATCGGCGGCCACTTCCTGCACCTGTTGCACGGCAAGAAGCCGAGCGACAGCTGGGTGCGCGCCATGCACACCTCGCTGGTGCTCTACGCCGAACACGAATTCAACGCCTCCACCTTCGCCTCGCGCGTGGTGGCCGGCACCGGTTCCGACATGTACTCCGCCATCACCGGCGGCATTGGCGCCCTGCGCGGCCCCAAGCACGGCGGCGCCAACGAAGTCGCCTTTGAAATCCAGAAGCGCTATGACAACCCGGACGAAGCCCAGGCCGACATTCTCGAACGTGTGGGCCGCAAGGAAGTCGTGATCGGCTTCGGCCACCCGGTTTACACCGTGAGCGACCCGCGCAACAAGGTCATCAAGGAAGTCGCCCGCCAGCTCAGCACCGAGCAGCAGAGCATGAAAATGTTCGACATCGCCGAGCGCCTGGAGTCGGTCATGTGGGACGCCAAGAAGATGTTCCCCAATCTCGACTGGTTCAGCGCCGTCAGCTATCACATGATGGGTGTGCCCACTGCCATGTTCACGCCCCTGTTCGTGATCGCCCGCACCAGCGGCTGGTCGGCGCACGTGATCGAGCAGCGTATCGACGGCAAGATCATTCGCCCCAGCGCCAATTATGTTGGCCCCGAAGACCAGGTATTTGTTCCGCTCAAAGACCGGAAATAAGGGGAAGCAATAATGAACACCCAATACCGCAAGCCGCTGCCCGGCACCCAGCTCGATTATTTTGACACCCGTGCCGCGGTGGATGCCATCCAGCCCGGCGCCTATGACAAGCTGCCCTACACCTCGCGCGTGCTGGCCGAAAACCTCGTGCGCCGCTGCGACCCCGCCACGCTGACGGCCTCGCTCAGGCAGATCATCGAGCGCAAGCGCGACCTCGATTTTCCCTGGTTCCCGGCCCGCGTAGTCTGCCATGACATTCTTGGCCAGACTGCACTGGTGGACCTCGCCGGCCTGCGCGACGCCATCGCCGACATGGGTGGCGACCCCGCCCAGGTCAACCCGGTGGTGCCGACACAGCTGATTGTCGATCACTCGCTGGCCGTCGAGGCCGGTGGCTTCGATAAAGACGCCTTCGCCAAGAACCGCGCCATCGAAGACCGCCGCAACGAAGACCGCTTCCACTTCATCAACTGGACCAAAAAGGCGTTCAAGAACGTCGATGTGATCCCGCCCGGCAACGGCATCATGCACCAGATCAATCTGGAGCGTATGTCGCCGGTGGTGCACGCGCGTGACGGCGTCGCCTTCCCGGATACGCTGGTCGGCACCGACAGCCACACCCCGCATGTCGATGCCCTTGGCGTCATCGCCATCGGCGTCGGCGGCCTTGAAGCCGAAAGCGTCATGCTGGGCCGCGCCTCCTGGATGCGCCTGCCCGACATTATTGGTTGCGAACTGACCGGCAAGCCGCAGCCCGGCATCACCGCCACCGACATCGTGCTGGCCGTGACCGAATTCCTGCGCGCCCAGAAAGTGGTGTCGAGCTATATCGAGTTTTACGGCGAGGGCGCTTCCGCGCTGACGCTGGGCGACCGCGCCACCATTTCCAATATGACGCCCGAGTTTGGCGCTACCGCCGCGATGTTTTACATCGACCAGCAGACCATCGATTACCTGACGCTCACCGGTCGTGAGGCCGAACAGGTCAAGCTGGTGGAAACCTACGCGAAGCAGACTGGCCTCTGGGCTGACACGCTCGTCAATGCCGAATACGAGCGTGTGCTCACATTCAACCTGTCCTCGGTCGTGCGCAATATGGCCGGCCCGTCCAACCCGCACAAACGCCTGCCGACCTCTGATCTGGCTGCGCGTGGCATCGCCGCCGCGTGGGAAGACATTCCCGGCCAGATGCCCGATGGCGCCGTCATCATCGCCGCCATTACCAGCTGCACCAACACCAGCAACCCGCGCAACGTGATCGCCGCCGGCCTGCTGGCGCGCAATGCCAACCGCGCGGGCCTCACCCGCAAGCCCTGGGTCAAGTCTTCGCTGGCGCCCGGCTCCAAGGCCGTGCAGCTCTATCTGGAAGAAGCCAATCTCTTGACCGAGCTGGAGCAGTTGGGCTTCGGCATTGTCGGTTTTGCCTGCACCACCTGCAACGGCATGAGCGGCGCGCTGGACCCGGTGATTCAGAAAGAAGTCATCGACCGCGACCTGTACGCCACCGCCGTCCTCTCCGGCAACCGCAATTTCGATGGCCGCATCCACCCCTATGCCAAGCAGGCTTTCCTTGCCTCGCCGCCGCTGGTGGTTGCCTATGCCATCGCCGGCACCATCCGTTTCGATATTGAAAAAGATGTGCTGGGTAAAGATGCCAAGGGCAACGATGTCCGCCTCAAGGACATCTGGCCGTCTGACGAGGAAATCGACGCCGTGGTCGCGTCCAGCGTCAAGCCCGAGCAGTTCAACAAGGTCTACATCCCCATGTTTGCCGTGCAGGAAGACGACGGCATCCGGGTCGCCCCGCAGTACGACTGGCGTCCGCAGAGCACCTATATCCGCCGTCCGCCCTACTGGGAAGGTGCACTGGCCGGTGAGCGTACTTTGACCCGTATGCGCCCGCTCGCTGTGCTGCCGGACAACATCACCACCGACCACCTGTCGCCGTCCAACGCCATCCTGCTGGACAGCGCCGCCGGTGAATACCTGCACAAGATGGGCCTGCCGGAAGAGGACTTCAATTCCTACGCCACCCACCGTGGCGACCACCTCACCGCCCAGCGCGCCACCTTCGCCAACCCGCAGCTGGTGAACGAAATGGCCGTGGTCGATGGCAAGGTCAAGAAGGGTTCGCTGGCGCGCATCGAGCCGGAAGGGCAGGTGGTGCGCATGTGGGAGGCGATTGAAACCTATATGGAACGCAAGCAGCCGCTGATCATCATTGCCGGCGCCGACTATGGCCAGGGCTCGTCGCGCGACTGGGCGGCCAAGGGCGTGCGTCTGGCCGGTGTGGAGGCGATTGCCGCCGAAGGCTTCGAGCGCATCCACCGCACCAATCTGGTGGGCATGGGCGTGCTGCCGCTGGAGTTCAAGCCGGGCGTCAACCGCCTGACCCTGGGTATCGACGGCACCGAAACCTTCGACGTGGTCGGCGAGCGCACCCCGCGCGCCACCCTGACCCTGGTGATCCATCGCAAAAACGGCGAACGCCTCGATGTGCCCGTCACCTGCCGCCTCGATACCGCCGAAGAAGTGTCGATCTACGAAGCCGGCGGCGTCTTGCAGCGCTTTGCCAAGGACTTTCTGGAGTCGGCGGTGGCGTAAGACGGTTTGCCCCCTCTCCCCTCGGGAGAGGGCTGGGGTGAGGGGGTGTTAACCACCGTCAAAGATGCTTCCCTTGAGTCCAAGGGGTTCCAGATACTGGCAGTGGTAATTTCCCCTCACCCCAGCCCGCTCCCGGAGGGAGAGGGGGTGTCTGGCCTGACACCGTCCGCGCCGATGCTGAATGTAGTTATCCCTTTTTCAAGGACAATCCCCATGCCCCACGCACCGCAAATCAAGATCCCCGCCACCTACATGCGTGGCGGCACCAGCAAGGGCGTATTTTTCAGCCTGCAAGACCTGCCCGCATCGGCACAGGTTCCCGGCCCGGCCCGCGATGCCCTGCTGCTGCGCGTTATCGGTAGCCCCGACCCCTATGGCAAGCAGATCGACGGCATGGGCGGCGCTACCTCCAGCACCAGCAAAAGCGTGATCGTCGCCAAAAGCAGCCGGCCCGATCACGACGTGGACTACCTGTTTGGCCAGGTATCCATCGACAAGGCCTTTGTCGACTGGAGCGGCAACTGTGGCAACCTCTCCGCCGCCGTGGGCGCTTTCGCCATCAGCAGCGGGCTGGTAGACGCCAGCCGCCTGCCGCAGGACGGCATCGCCACCATCCGCGTCTGGCAGGCGAATATCGGCAAGACCATCATCGCCCATGTGTCCATGACGGGCGGCGCCGTGCAGGAAACCGGCGACTTTGAGCTGGATGGTGTCACCTTCCCGGCAGCCGAAGTGCAGCTGGAGTTCCTCGATCCGGCCGCCGACGAAGACGGGGCAGGGGGCTCCATGTTCCCGACCGGTAATCTCGTTGATGATCTTGAAGTGCCGGGCGTCGGCACCCTCAAGGCCACCATGATCAATGCCGGCATCCCCACCATTTTCGTGAACGCCGCCGCCATCGGCTACACCGGTACCGAATTGCAGGACGCCATCAACGGCGACGCCAGGGCGCTGGCCATGTTTGAAACGATCCGGGCTTATGGCGCCGTGCGCATGGGCCTGATCAAGCACATCGGCGAAGCGGCCGGCCGCCAGCACACCCCCAAGGTGGCTTTTGTAGCCGCGCCTGCCGCCTATGTGTCCTCCAGCGGCAAGCCGGTTGCCACGACCGACGTTGACCTGCTGGTGCGGGCGCTGTCCATGGGCAAGCTGCACCACGCCATGATGGGCACTGCCGCCGTCGCCATCGGCACTGCAGCGGCCATTCCGGGCACGCTGGTCAACCTCGCCGCCGGTGGCAGCGCCCGCACCGCCGTGCGCTTTGGCCACCCCTCGGGCACCCTGCGCGTGGGCGCCGAGGCAAAGCTGATTGAGGGCGAATGGACCGTCACCAAGGCCATCATGAGCCGCAGCGCCCGCGTGCTGATGGAAGGCTGGGTTCGCGTACCGGGAGATGCGATTTAGACGGCACTTTACAGGGGGCGTTTTTGCTGACCGTGCAGACACCGGGCAGGCAGTTCCTGAATGTGACTGCTTACCCGGCGTTACAGTTTTGTGATTGAAAAAAACCAGCCGTACCAATAAGTTATCACGACGCGCCGCAGTCTGGCCGAGGTCCGCAAGGCCGTGGCCTTGCGTGGTCCGTGAGCATAGTCCATTATGTTCGGGCTGGCTGATGCCGCCAAGGCATCTGGCATAATATAAAAATCAATAAAAACAGTATGATACCAAGAATAGGCACGGCTCTCGCACGCACCCTGACTGGCAGGCCACTACTGTCTGTGCTCTGTATCGCCCTGTCCATGCCGGCGTTTGCCCTGCAGGACCTGAGTGACGACGCCATGTCAGCGGCCGATGGCCAGGCTGGCTTGACCATTTCCATACCGCAATCTGGCGCCAACACCTTCAGCATGGGTTACCAGGACCCCAACGGCGTTGCGGCCTATACCGACCCTCTCGGTGCCAGCAGCGCTGCCGTTACCGGGGCGGGCGACCTGGATGTCGACCAGCTCGGGATTCAGCTGGCCGGCACTGCCGTCATGACCTTCGATGTCGGCGCCACCGCAGCGGCAGCTACCACACTGGATGCCAATCTCAAAGTCCCCAGTGCCACGATCAACCTGACCGGCACTGCCTCTGCTGCCCTGGGTATGCAGGAATTGCAGGACATGTGTACGGCTACTGCCGGCAATATGGCACAGTGCTCAGGCGCCACAGACAATCCCTTCCTGGTCATGCCGACGGCAAATGCAGCTTTTTCGGTCACGGCAACCGGGATTAACCTGAATCTGGAGTTCGGGAACGGGCCTGATGGCCACCTGGGTATCCTGACCGATACCGCTCCCCTGGCTTTTGTGCTGGGCAACAACACTGGCACCTATGCAGTTGGCCTGGCCTTTGCCGATGCGGCCAATGTGAAAACCGCTACCACCGCTGTTGGTGGTGTAGGTGTAGAGAAAATCACCCTGACCGGTGTGGACTTCGGCGAGACCGCTGGAACCAATTACACGGAGCTTGATGTCTGTGCCGGGGCCAGTTCGGGCGGCACGGCCATATGTAATAGCTTGGGCAGCGTGGGCGGCCTGAACAAGGCCGGCGTGGCGCTGACCTTTGTCGGTACGGCCATGTCGGGCATCACGCTTGATCTCACCAACATGACGGCAGGCAATATCGGCACCGGCAATGCCACCTATGTTGGCGCGACCAGCACTCTCAATTACGGCAGTATCAACATCGCAGGCTTGTCTATGGCAGGGGCTTCGTTACTGGTTTCGGGGCATTGACAATGATTCGGGGCAAGAAAATGATCGACATGACCATGCTGGTGCCACGCCGGCCCGGCAGGGTGCTCTGGCAGCGCACGCTGGCGGCCATGAGCCTGATGCTTGCCATGGGGGCCCACGCCCTCGTCGCCATGGACGATGCCGAATTGTCCAGCCAGACCGGTGGCGGTATCGCCATCGCCCTGCAGGACATCGAGTTTCTGATGGCGCCTACCAGTTATATCGAAGCCACGCCCTCAACGACCAACCTGCCCTCCGGCGCCTATGCGGCAGATTTACGCTGGTATGGCCTGTCCATGACCGGCGACGGCAATACCGGTAACGGCAATGCCGGCAGCGCCACCGGCAGTACGCAGTGGAATGGTGCCTGCGCACCTATCAGTGGCTCCGGCAATATCTGCCCCCTGGGTACGACACCTGTCGTTGACTTTGCCTCTGTCTACAATCCCTTTGTGCTGCGCGTATTCAATTATGCCGGCTACGATGCCGCCGGTGTCGATCTGACCGATGGTTCCAGCGGCACCGCGCCAACCGTGCTGGAATTGCGCGGCCCGACCGCCTCGGATTCCTGGCGCTGGGCTTTCTGGGGCGCCCTGACCGTCAATGCCTCCACCTCCGGTCCGCAGCCCATCGGCTCGGCACCCGCTACAGGCACCTGCCCCAATACATTGGGTAATACCACCTATTGCGGTTTGCAGAGCCAGACCATTATTGATGGCAAGCCCATTGCCATGGTTGACACAACCTACGGCAACTATGCCACGGCCACGGCGACGCCGACCGTTTTCCAGATATTCCAGATGCCCGCTGTTACTGACAACTACGGCACGGGCGACGTCACCATGGGTATTGTCTATGACAGCGCCCTGTCCGGCGCCTGGCGCTTCGGTGTGGAGCAGGCGTCTGGCTCAACCAATACCAATGTCACCACGGTGCCAAGCTTTGACCCCCAGGAAGGGATGTACTTCAAGGACGTCAACGCCTACCTGCCGCTGGGCAATCTTAACGATCAGGCCATCGTGTTCAATGCGGCGGGCGTAACCACGACCAACTCGCCCTCGGGCAACGGTAACTTCACCGTGGAGCTGACGCGCGTACCTAACGTGGCGAATGCCTATAATGATATCTACTGCGGTGTGGCCAGCGGCTGTACGACAGACGCCAACGGCATCATCACCAACCCCAATTCGGCGACACATGGTTTTGTCGACTGGGGCACCACGAGCGGCATGACTATCGGCAGCACGACATCCCCGACCAACGGCGCCGCCAACTGCAGTGGTGCGGGCAATACGAGTGCCTGCAGCTATAATACCGTGAGCGGCACAGCCACCACGGAAGGCATCTATTTCGATTCACCCACAACGCCCAGCCAGACCACGACCGGCACCATTGTCAATATCGGCACGGCGCATATAGACGGTGTTATGTTCCAGCACCTCATGATAACCAGCTGCGGCGCGAGCGGCTCCGGAGGCAGCTCATGTTGAGGAAGCTGATTCTCGTACTGGCCCTGCTGCTGGCGCGCTTTGCCGCAGCCGACATGGTTGCGATGGATGACAGTGCGCTGGGCCAGGTTCAGGGCAGGCAGGGTATTGCGCTTGACCTGCAGTCGGCACTGAATGCCAACCCGGTTCCCAGTAGCGTACTGCCGTCTGCCTTGTCGACCTCGGGAACAACTTATGGCGGCGCCCTGAGTTCGCTGAGCAGCTGCACCGGCGTGCCCAATCCCTGCTACCTTGCCATCCAGCTGGAGGGTCGGCCCAACCAGTGGCTCACCTTCAAGGACAGCTATCTCGACATGCTGGTCAATAACCTGCAGCTCAATGTCGGTGCGTTGGTAAACGATACGACGGGTAGCGGCTACTTTAATTCCAATGTGTTTTACAACCTGGCGACAGGGCCGGGAACCCAGGCATCCCCGGCAATCCAGTGCGCCCTGTCTGCCTGTACAACAACGGTCATCAATGGTTTGCATGCCTTGCAGCTGTCTTTCCACTGCCCAGTTCCGTCTACGTCCACCTCGACTTGCCAGGCCACTACCATGCCCAGCTACAGCTCGAGCACCAAGGACAGTACGGGCTATACCGATATCCAGATATCTGAAAGCATTGGTCGCGCCGCCGTTGAATTCACCACACCGGGCAGCGGCGTCAACATCATTACCGCCCCCACGGATGCGACAGACAGTAATGGCTCCTTTATTGGCCTCGCCATGCATGACAACAACAGCAATTTTGCCGGCATCTATGTCGGTGGCAGGTCCTATGTTTATGGATTCTAACCGGTTCTTGAAGTATCTCCCGCTGCTGTTGCTGCTGCTGGCGCGTTGCGTGCTGGCTGATCTGGTGCCCATCGACGAAGCGGGCCTCTCGCAGGTAACCGGCCAGGCGCTGATCGACACCACCGAAGTGCAGGGCTTGACCAGTACTAATGCTCCTGGCAACACCGGCATCACGTTTTACACCATGGGTCTGGACGCCGTGATGGACATGAACGTGAACATCAACCACCTGCAACTGGGCTGTGGTGGCATCAATGGCGCCAGCGCCTGCGACATCGACATCAACGATTTCTCGCTCAGCGGCCAGCCGAACACCACAGCGTGTCCGTCTACCACGACCGTTGCGGGTTGTGATGCCGTTTTTACCCGTCCTTCCATCACCCTTGCCATCGCCAATGACGGCACGGCCTTCCGGCAGGTAGAGGGCTTTGAGCTGAGTGCACAAAAGCTGGTCGGGGAACTGACCGCCGGTATCAATAATGGCACGGCCAACGGTATCAATGCCCTGAGCGGTTATTTCCAGACGGCGGCGACCACGGGTACTACCTCAACAGCGGCTGACCCACTCAACGTAGGCACCGATGTAATCAATGGTAAGGCCACGTTTGGCGGTTGCGTCAGTGGCTGTCCTGCCGCCTTCCATACCACCAGCGGTACCGCGACCATCCCGGCAGTAAGCGGGGTTAACTTCAATGTGCCGGCCTTTAATTACTACGGCTGCCGTATTGTCGCCAGCTGCCCGAATGGCAATACCTATGCAAGCATTTCGGGCATCACCTCCACCATTCCGAACATTGCACTCGCCAACGCCGGCCCCATTGCGGCGACCATTCCCGGTTGCGTGGTAGCCCTTTTCATTCCGATATGCGGTATCAACATCAGTTCGATTGGCCTGACCGGTACGGTGGAGAACCTGCCGGCCAGCATCAGTCTGACCGAGCCGCTGGGTTATCTGCACGTCATTCCCATCAATAACCCCTTTTCCCTGAGCTTTGAGGACAAGAATATCCTCTGGCCCGGTGGCAATGCGACCTATCCCTCCACCACCGGCTGGTTCATGTCGGTAGCCGACCCCGTCACCTTGGGTAGCTTGAGCACGCCCGCAGGTTACGCGGCGGATATCAGCGGTGCCAACGCCAATGTTGCCACCGTGCTCGGGAACTACTTCACCGCCAACCCCCTGTATTTGACCTTTGGTGAGGCGGTGGGCGGTATCATCGGCACCCATATTGACGTCAATGTGGGTAACCTGAACTTTGCCGGCTACAGCCCCGTTGTGATTAACCTGGCCAACCTGCCGCTGGGCACGGGGCAGACACCGGTCCCGAATTGCTACGGCTCCTACAAGTTCTGCTGAGTTAACGGTGCGCGTTTAATGACAACAAGAAGAACGGAACTGTCTGAAGCCCCATTCCGCAAGTCGGCGCTGCTCTTGCTGTTGCTGGCTGCGCATGGAGCTTCAGCCTTGGCCATGGAGTCGGTCAGTGACGCTGATCTCTCCGGCGTATCCGGGCAGTCGGGTATCGATCTGTCGCTGGTCAACACTGCCAACACTGCTGCCATCACCACGACCTATCTTGATACCGTTGATGGCAGCAGCAGCAATAGCACAGCCTCCACGGCGGTACTGCTGGGCTTTGCCATGAATGGCATCGGTACGGGGGGGGTGTCGAAAGGTCCTGGCACTATCTCTACCGAAGGCGCCTACAGCATGATGACGTCGCTGGACTTGGGTTCCACGACGGGCACGGCGCCCGTATCCACGCTGGGCCTGGGGTTTTTCTGGGGTGAGAATTACGGCTCCACGTTTGCTGCCGACACCACCAATACCGCCATCAATCCCCTGCGTATGCAGGTCAGCCAGATTCAGCTTGAGAACAATGCCGGCACCCAGACGCCGACCACGCCGGAAACCTATGGCAGTATTGCCTTTGATTCCTCCGGCTCGTTGCGCTTCGGTAATGTGAACGGCCTTTTTTCGAATACGCCCGAGATGGCATCTGGCGATCCCCGCGTGCTGCGGCTGACCTTGGGCTCGCCGCAGTTTGGCGTCAGCTCCCCAACGGCCAGCTATGGCGAGCTTTATTATCGGCAGGCGGCTTTGCCGGCCTCTTACGGCAGCACCACCTCGGAAACATCCTCCGAACTCGTGTTCAATCACATGTACCTCGATACCGGCTTTGAGCCCGGCATCGGTGGTGTGATAAGTACCTGTCTGGCGGGTGCCGCTGCCGTCAGCACGGTTCGTTGCGGTGGCAGTACCCTGTTCAGTGCCGTGGGTGGCTATCCGGCCCCCACCAGCGGTGTCAACAGCTGGTTCAATGGCTTTAACGCCAACCATAACGGCGGCATTTATATTGGCACTTCGGCCTTGGATTTCAACTTTTCCTACGATGTTTCTTATCGCGGGTGTGGGACCGGGGCAGCAGCGTGTACCGGCATATTTACCAACAACAATATTTCTCCCCTGGGTCACCTCAGCTGGAGCGGTGGTTTCAATTATGCCGAACTGTTGGTGGGAGCAGGTGGCATCTGGACAAACACTGCGGCCAACTATAACCCCGATGATCCGGGCGATACCACGACCGGTGATTGCTCGACGACGGCAACCACCGCCTGCGCCGGTGATACCCGTAACAACGGTGTGAATATTGCGTTCCATGGCAATTTTGTGACGGGCACCGGGTCGTCAGCCTTTGCCTGGACGGTGGGTGATGCCGCCGGCACCGGGTCGGCGGGCGCCAGAGACGTTTCCTTCACCAACTGGGTAGCCATACCGGGTGCGATCTGGGAGCTGAGTGCGCCGAATATCACCATTGGCTCGCTGAATGCTGGCCAGGGGCCGGGTGGGCTGTGCTGGGGAGCGAATTTCTACGGCAGCGGCACGGTTGGCAGCGCCTGTGGTTCAGTCAAGTGGGTTGACGGCGACACGGCTGGCGATCTCAGCAATTTCTACAACCTGTCACCCGCGAATACGGCGCTTGGCTTGGTGGTGCGTGACCTGAGCCTGCAATCCTATTCCCAGACCGTGAACATACTGGATGATAAAACCAATAGCGGTACGTTTACCCCCGTCAGCTACTCCTGGGGTCTGATCTATACCCTGGGCCAGTTTGACCAGAACATGTATATCTATCCTGGCAACCGGGCCTCCTATGGCACCTATGCCGGTGAAACGGCGGGCTCTGGCCTCACCATGGACTGGCTGCTGATGTCCCAGTCCTTCGGTAACTACCCCGTGTTCAATAGCCTGGGTAACAGCTCGACCACCAATGCCCTGCTGGGCAATACCAATTTCATGATTGCCGACACCGGGTATGTCGATAGCACCACGGCATGTACTGCCAATGAAGTCGCTGGCGCGTGCGCCTTCGGTATCGGCATGGTGCAGGCCAACTTCCTGTTGGGTGCGCACCTGATGAGCCTGAACCTGACCCAGGCCGGTCTGGAGCTCAAGTCCAATGATGTGCGTTTTGAGCTGGAAGGCCTGATGGCCGGTGGTCCGGTTCCAAACCTGGAATACCAGTATCTGCAGAAGCTCTATTATCTCGACATGAATTTTGAAGCCACGCAGTTCGACATGGTGCTGTCTGCTGCCACGACCAGCAATGGCTATCCCTACCTTGGTTTTAGCAATCGCCTGACCCTGGGTGATACCGTGCTGGCCAGCGGTTCCACCATCGGTGTGCCTGAGGCGTCCGTGGGTGCGAATGGTTGCCAGGGCCTGAATCCTACCAGTGGCGTGGACTGTAACTATATTTCCCTCGGCGAGCCTTCAAGTCCGGGCACCGACTTCCGGGTTGCCGATATATCCGGTGACCTGAACGTCATTAATGGCGTCCTCGGCCTGTTTTCGGCGGCGGACTCGGTGGATTCGCCTGATGGCAAGCCCAAGCTTGTCCTGGCGGCCACGGTGCAGATTGGCACAACGATTGGTTCCGGCACAACGTCGCCGCTCACCGGTATTGTGAAGTTTGGTGGCTCTACCCTGGGCTATGTGGCCATTCCCAGTGGCCAGCTCTACAGCTATGTGGCGCTCAAGCCGCAGTGATGGCGGGGTGCCCGCTGTCTGGCGATATCCGGCCGTGTTGACGAGGGCGTGACGCCCTCGTTTTACGCCTGATCGCCAATACCCCCTGTCGCGCCTTTCCGCCCCGCCAGACCCTAGACCAGCCGCCGCTTGATGCCTGCCGTCGCCAGTATGCGCGTGGATATTTCCTCGATGGACAGGTGGGTGGTATTGATAAAGGGTATGTTTTCCTTGTTGAACATCGCCTGTGCCGCGCGCAGCTCCATTTCGCACTGCTGCAGCGAGGCGTAGCGGCTATTGGCCTTGCGCTCGTGGCGTATGGCGCTCAGGCGCTCCGGCTCGATGGTCAGGCCAAACAGCTTCTTCTTGTGATCCCGCAGCGCCGCCGGCAACCGCAGGTCGTCAAAGTCGTCTTCCGTCAGTGGGTAGTTGGCGGTATGAATGCCGAACTGCAAGGCCATGTAGAGTGAGGTGGGCGTCTTGCCGCAGCGCGATACCCCGATCAGGATGATGTCGGCAATGTCATAGTGCCGGGTGCGGGCGCCATCGTCGTTTTCCAGGGCAAAGTTCACCGCATCAATGCGGATGTTATAGCCCACGTTATTGACGATGGAGTGCGATTTGCCCACGGCATCAATGGAGTGGGAGCACAACTCCGCCTCCAGCTTGCCCACGAAGGTCTCGAACACATCCAGCATGCAGCAGTTGGCCTTTGCGATCACGGCGCGTATGTGCTTGTCGACAATGGTGTCGATGATGATCGGCTTGGTGCCGTCCACCTCAGCGGCATGGTTGATGGTGAGCACGGCGGCTTCGGCGGCCGCGATGGAGTCCACGTAGGGCAGGGTGGTCTCCTCGAACTCGATATTCTCAAATTGTGCCAGCAGACTGCGCCCGAGGGTTTCTGCGGTAATGCCGGTGCCATCGGAAACAAAGAAAACGATGCGCTTCATGGAGCCATCCCCAGGGTCTGTTGACGTTTCATTGATCGTGGCGCCGGAGACTGTAAAGCCCTCCCCCCAAGGGGACTTACGCAGCACAAGGAATGAGGAGTGTAGTGTACTGTACGTACCATGAGTGACGAATGACGCGGCAATGCGTGAGTCCCCTTGGGGGGAGGGCTTTACAGTCCCGTCGCTTCGGGTTGCCGCTCAAAATCGTGCCATACGTCGTTACTCACTCCTCATGTGGAGTCACCACACCACGTCGTTCGTGCCTAGTCTGACACGATTTTGAGCGGCAACGCCACGACCAATGAAACGTCAACAGACCCTAATATGAAAAACTTGTTGTTCATTCTCCGGGGCGTTGACCGGCCCTTGTGTCCGCCAGGGAGTAAAGGGATCAATCCGATTCTAACCGAGTACAGCGCCGTGCCCAATGCGTATTCGGGCGCGGCCCGAAATACCCGGCCTGCCAGCCACTTTTTGGTGGGCGCCCATCAGTGACGCACCAGTCACCGGCCGCCGGCCCGGGCACCCTCAAAACAGGCCGTATTTCTGCTAAATAATTATTGTGTATGCATGGCATTTTCTTTGTGAATGCAAACGCCTTGCCCCAAGGTTGGCCACAAGCCCTGCTTTCTTAACAATAACTTAATAAAAAACAAACTCTTATGTTATCAAAAGCGACTATGTTGGCGGTTGATGGCGGCCTTGGCGGGTGCGCCCGCAAAACAGCGCCTGCCGGGAAATTTGCTACGCTTTGGATTAAAATGTCACACGCTCTGCGCATTCGAGGCGTTGGCAGCGAATACCCACCTCCGGGCCTGATGCTGGCTCTTACCATAGACCAGCGCCGCCAGCCCGGCTAACAGACGCCGTGCGATCCACGGCCTCTCGTAAACCACAAGGGAGCAATACCTTGAGCACAGTCATCTGGTTGCAGGAACTTGGCAAGAACGATATCGACCGCGTTGGTGGCAAGAACGCCTCCCTCGGCGAAATGATCAGCAACCTGGCCAATGCCGGCGTCTCGGTGCCTGGCGGCTTTGCCACCACGGCCCAGGCCTATCGCGAGTTTCTGGAGCAGAGCGGCCTGAACCGGCGTATTGCCGATGTGCTGGCCACGCTGAACATCGACGACGTGATCGCCCTGGCCGACACCGGCAAGAAGATCCGCGAGTGGATCGTCGCCACGCCCCTGCTGCCGGCCTTCGAAAAAGACGTGCGCGAGGCCTTTGCCCAGCTCTCGGCTGACAATGAAAACATCGCCGTGGCCGTGCGTTCCTCCGCCACCGCCGAAGACCTGCCCGATGCCTCCTTTGCCGGCCAGCAGGAAACCTTCCTGAATATCCGTGGCATCGACAACGTACTGGTCGCCATCAAGGAAGTGTTTGCCTCCCTGTTCAATGACCGCGCCATCGCCTACCGCGTGCACCAGGGCTTTGAGCACAGCCTGGTGGCATTGTCTGCTGGCATACAGCGCATGGTGCGCTCCGAAACCGGTGCCGCCGGTGTGCTGTTTACCCTCGATACCGAATCGGGCTTTCGCGATGCCGTGTTTGTCACCTCGTCCTATGGTCTCGGTGAAATGGTGGTGCAGGGCGCCGTCAATCCCGACGAATTCTATGTGCACAAGCCCACCCTGAGCGCGGGCCGGCCCGCCATGCTGCGCCGCAATCTGGGCAGCAAGGCGCAGAAAATGATTTACGGTGCCAGCGGTGCTGCCGGCAAGTCGGTGCAGGTGGTCGAAGTCGAGCGCGCCGAGCGCAGCCGCTTCTCCATTACTGACGCCGAAGTCGAAGAACTTGCCCGCCAGGCCCTGACCATTGAAGAACATTATGGCCACCCGATGGACATCGAGTGGGCCAGGGACGGTGACGACGGCAAGCTCTATATCGTGCAGGCCCGCCCCGAAACCGTGAAGAGCCGCCAGAACGTGGGCACCATGGAGCGCTACCTGCTCAAGCAGAAAGGCAAGGTCGTCTGCGAAGGCCGCTCCATTGGCCAGCGCATAGGCTCCGGCACCGTGCGCGTGGTCACCTCCATCAAGGAAATGGACAAGGTGCAGCCAGGCGATGTGCTCGTCTCCGACATGACCGACCCCGACTGGGAGCCGGTGATGAAGCGCGCCTCCGCCATCGTCACCAATCGCGGTGGTCGTACCTGCCACGCTGCCATCATCGCGCGTGAGCTGGGCGTGCCCGCCGTGGTCGGTGCCGGCAACGCCACCGAAGTGCTGAAAGACGGCATGGACGTGACCGTGTCCTGCGCCGAGGGCGATACCGGCTTTATCTACGAGGGCAAGCTGGATTTTGAAATCCAGAAGAACTCCATCGAGTCCATGCCCAAGCTGCCGTTCAAGATCATGATGAATGTCGGCAACCCCGACCGCGCCTTCGATTTTGCCCAACTGCCCAACCAGGGCATTGGCCTCGCGCGGCTGGAATTCATCATTAACCGCATGATAGGCGTGCACCCCAAGGCCCTGCTGAACTACGACACCTTGCCGCGCGACATCAAGCAGGCGGTGGATGTGCGCTGCGCCGGCTATGCTTCGCCGGTGGATTTCTACGTCGAAAAGCTGGTTGAAGGCATTGCCACGCTGGCGGCCGCGTTTGCGCCCAAGAAAGTCATCGTGCGCATGTCCGACTTCAAGTCCAACGAGTACGCCAACCTCATCGGTGGCAAGCTCTACGAGCCGGAAGAAGAAAACCCCATGCTGGGTTTCCGTGGTGCCAGCCGCTATATCTCCGACAACTTCCGTGACTGCTTCGACCTGGAAGTGCGGGCGCTGAAGAAGGTGCGTGAGGTCATGGGCCTGACCAATGTCGAGGTCATGATTCCCTTCGTGCGTACGCCTGGCGAAGCGGCGCGTGTCATCGAGCTGCTGGCGGAAAAGGGCCTCAAGCGCGGTGAAAACGGCCTGCGCATCATCATGATGTGTGAGCTGCCCACCAACGCAATTCTGGCCGAAGACTTCCTGCAATACTTCGACGGTTTTTCCATTGGCTCCAATGACCTGACCCAGCTCACCCTGGGCCTGGACCGTGACTCCGGCATCGTCTCGCACCTGTTCGACGAGCGTGATCCGGCGGTCAAGTTCCTGCTCTCGCGCGCCATACAGGCCTGCCGCAAGGCCGGCAAGTATATCGGCATCTGCGGCCAGGGCCCCAGCGACCACCCTGACCTGGCCAAGTGGCTGATGGACGAAGGTATCGATTCCATCTCGCTGAACCCGGACTCTGTGCTGGATACCTGGTTTTTCCTGGCCGAGAATCACGGCAAGTAAGGGCCAGTTGCACGCAGAGGTAAAAAAAACGGGGCGATCATGTCGCCCCGTTTTTTTTGTGGCTCTGGTGCAGCCGTGGCATAGTCCGGGGGGCGGCTTATCGAGGGTGTGTCGTGGCCTTTTACAGACTGGAAAAACTCATTCGCCTTTACGATGGCTACTTGCAGACGTTTCGCGTGGCCGGCGTACCCCTGCTGTTGATTCAGGACCAGGGCCAGCGCTACCTGCTGCGTGACCAGTGCCCGCACAAGGATTTTCCCTTGCATACCGGCAGCCTGCGCCATGGCATACTCCGCTGCGCTTACCACGGCATGGAGTTCAACCTGCGCCGGGGCGGCCAGTGCCTGCAACACCCGACTGGTGACTGCGTAAAAATGTATCCGCTGATTTACGAGGGCGACAGCATTGGGGTTGATCTTGATTAGCGTGTCGCCTGTCAGGCAGTTGTGCAGGCACGTCGTGTCCGGTGTGGTCGCAAGCGCTTAATCATGCTCATAATCCGGCTCGAGCCTGCCGCCCGGTTCATGGAAAGCCAATACTCTGCTTATGAAAATACCCGCCATCCTGTTCTCCCTGCTGCTCGCCGCAACGACCAGCTTTGCCGATGATGCCAGCACGCCTGCGCCCAGCTTCGACGAAGGCAAGGCTGCCTATTCCTTTGGCGATTACAACAAAGCCCTGCGTATCTGGGGGCCGCTGGCCAGCCAGGGCGACCTGCGGGCGCAGTTCAACCTGGGCCTGATGTATGAGCAGGGCAAGGGCCTGCCACAGGACGATGCCAAGGCCGTTTACTGGTTCCGTCAGGCGGCCATACAGGGCATGCCCGATGCAGAAAGCAATCTCGGTGTCATGTTTGAAAAGGGCCTGGGTGTCAGCCAGGACTTTGCCCAGGCCCAGGCCCTGTACCAGAAAGCGGCTGACCAGAATTATGCGCCGGGACAAAGCAATCTTGCCGGGCTCTACCTGCGTGGCCAGGGTGTGCCGCAAAGCTATACGCAGGCGCTGTTCTGGTACCAGCGCGCGGCGGCGCAGCAACTGCCCGACGCCGAATTCAACCTGGGCCTGTTTTACGAGAAGGGCAGGGGTGTTGAACGTGACTATGGCAGGGCCTTCAACTGGTATCAGCAGGCTGCCCGGCAGGGCTCGGTACCTGCCGCCTACGCGCTGGGTGCGCTCTATGAAAGCGGCCTTGGCGTCGCCAAAGACCCGCAGCAGGCTGTGACCTGGTATGGCAAGGCTGCCGACGCCGGCGACCCCGCCGCGCAGACCAGCCTTGGTCAGCTGTATGAGCAGGGGAATGGTGCGCCGCAGAGTTACAAACAGGCGTTCAGCCTGTATCAGCAGGCCGCCGAGCGGGGTTACCCCCCGGCCGAGTATGCGCTGGCTGAAGCCTATGGCGCAGGCCATGGCACGCCAGTCAGCACCAGCCAGACCCTGTATTGGCTGCAAAAGGCCGCCGACCACAATCTGGTCCAGGCGGAATACAGCCTCGGGCTCATGTATGCCGCGGGGCAGGGCGTTACCGTGAGCTACCCCAAGGCCTTCAGCCTGTTGAGCAAGGCCGCCTCCGCCGGCCACCCCATGGCTCTGGCCAATCTGGGCGTGCTCTATGAGTCCGGCTCCGGCGTCGCCCGCGACCCGGTGCTGGCACACACGATGTACAGCCTGGCGGTGAAGGGCGGTTATGCCGCTGCCGCACAAAACCGTGACACCGTGCAGGCTACGCTCACCGAGCCGCAGCTGCGCGAGGCACGCCTGCTGGCTGCACGCTGGAAACCGGGGACTGCGTTGCCCACCAAAACACGCACCGGCAAGTAGCCATTGGTACCGAAAGCTCCTGTATTTTTGGCCGGCAGCTTGGCAGTATTTGTGAGTTTGCCTATCATGATCGTGGTATTTACAACAAAAAGACCCTCACCATGACTGAGCCTGTTATTGACAGCCTGGGCTCCATTTCCGTGCCGGCGCTGCAACAATATATCAAGAGTGCCGAAGCCTGCGGCCTGCTGCGCGAGCGTGTACTGGCCGAGGCGGGTGTGCAGCCCGACCAGTTGCTCGACAATAATGGTCGCGTTCCCGGCGAGTCCCTGCGCCGCCTGCTGGCCTATGTGCTGCCGCACTGCGGCAACCCCCTGTTTGGCCTGCAAACCTCGCAGTTCGTGCAGCCCGGCTCCTACAGCGTCATGGGCTATATCGCCATGACCAGCAATAATATTGGCGAGGCGCTCAGCCGCACCACGATTTATGAAAAACTGGTGGGCGACATGGGCACTACCCATGTCGAGTTCGAGCCCGGTGTGGTCGTGGTGCGCTGGGTCTGCCGCTTCAGGGAGCCGCTGGCGCGCCGCCATATCATTGAAAACGTGCTGGCCTCGTGGACCAATTACACCCGCTGGATGGCCGACAACCAGGACCTCGCGCCGGTCGCCGTGCGCTTCGAGCACGAAGCCCCGCGTGACCGTGGCCTGCTCAAGCACTACCAGCATATTTTCCGCTGCCCGGTGTATTTCGACCAGCCCATGACCGCGCTGGTGGTGTCACCCGAATTGCTCAACCACCGCCTGCGCCAGCCCGATACCACCCTGCGTGAAACACTGGAGCAGCATGCGCAACTGGCCCTGCGGTCCATCAAGGAAACCTATTCCGTCGCCGACCAGGTGCGCGCCCTGCTGCGTGCCATGCTGGCCGACGGCTCACCGCGCAAGGAATTCGTGGCCGACCAGATGGGCATGAACGTGCGCACCCTGCACCGCAAGCTGGCCGACGAAGACAAATCCTACCAACAGATTCTCGATGACCTGCGCTATGAGCTGGCCGAGCGCTACCTCAAGGAATCGGACTACGCGATTGAAGAAATCGCGCGCAAGCTCGGCTTTACCGAAAGCCGCTCCTTTATCCGCTATTTCAAGGGCCACGTGGGGCTGACGCCGGGCGAGTTCAGGAATCAGGTGGAGCCTGTCGCCGAGTAAACCGGCTTCATGAAAAATGCCCGGTATTGATGCCGGGCATTTTTTATCGCTCAACTGCGGTAGGGATCCGGCAGCGTTTCATTTTTGCGAAAGCGTTTGTAGAACCAGTGATAGTGCGTGGGATTGCGACGTATCACGGTTTCTATGCTGCGGTTCATGGCCGTGGTGGCGGTCAGCAGATCGTCGCTGAAAATTTCCGGGTCGGGGCGGTCGAAATACAGGTCGAAACCGTCGCCACCGGGGCGGCGTATGCAGGACATGGTAATCACCGCGCATTTTGTGCGCTGGATCAGGCGCGGCACGATCACCCCGGTCCAGGTGGAAATACCGAAGAAGGGCGCGTGTATGCCACCATTGTCCTGTGGCACATGGTCGGGCAGCACGGCCACGAAACCATTCTTCTTCAGGGCCAGCAGCAGGCCCTTCACGCCGCGCTCGTCGGCGGGCACCAGAATCGCGTTGAGCCGGCTGCGTGCTTCCAGCACAAAGGTGTCTACGCCCTTGTCCTTGCCCGGCTTGTACATGATGGTGGGCGGTGTGTGCTGGGCCGTCCAGGCGTTCATGAATTCCCAGGTGCCGAAGTGCGGGAGCAGGGCGATGGTGCCGCGCCCCGAGCGTATGGCCTCGAAGAAGACCTCCTCACCGTGCACCTGGCGTATCTGGCTGATGCTGTATTCCGGCGGCATGCCCCAGGTCTTGGCAAACTCGAAGGCCACCGGTGCCGTATCTATCAGATTGGCGAGGGTGTTTTTCCTGACCCACTCCGGACTCTGTTCGGGAAAGCACAGTTCAAGATTGCGCTTGACCACCTGATAGGGTGTGGCGCCGGGCATATGCCCGGCCAGCCACCCCACGAAGGCGCCCAGTCTTTGCAGCAGGTAGAGCGGGCGGCGGCTGAAAAAGCGCAGCAGGCCCAAGTAGAACAGGTCCTTGCGGCTCAAGTTTTCCGGTGTGCTCGAAGCGGCTTTGTCCATTGTCTCGGTTATAAGCTCAGGCAGGGGACGCTAAGGATAGTAGAAGGGCCGCTCTAACACCAAGCCCTATCGGGCAAGCAGGGTGGGCCGTTATAATCCGCGCTTTTTCCGCCGGAGCCTACTCGTGGACTTCATGCAGCCCGTGCACGACTTTCTTGCCTGCCCCACACCCGCCCGCTGGGTGGAGGGCGCGCTGGCGCAGCTGCCGCTGCTCCTGCAGGACCACGCCAACTGCGAGAAGAAGGCCGCCGGCACCGCCATGAACCTGCTGTTCCGCTACAACGACAAACCCGAGCTGCAAACCCTGCTGGCACAACTGGCGCGCGAGGAACTGCTGCACTACGAGCAGGTCATGGAGATCATGCAGGCACGCGGTATCGGTTACCGGCCCGTTAGCGCCGGGCGCTACGTTGAAGGCCTGCGCCGCCACGCCCGCCACGGCGAACCGGGGCGGCTGGTGGACATCCTCGTCATCGGCGCCTTTGTCGAGGCGCGCTCCTGCGAGCGCTTTGCCGCACTGGCGCCCCACCTGGATGACGGGCTGAAGCGCTTCTACACCTTCCTGCTGCGTTCCGAGGCGCGGCACTTTGAGTACTACCTTGAGCTGGCCGGGCGCTATTCCCCCGAGCCCATAGCCGCGCGTGTAGCGCTGTTCCGCGCTGCCGAGCGGGAGCTGATCGAAGCGCCCGATACGGAGCTGCGCTTTCATAGCGGGCCCGTGGCCGCATAATTGTTCCCTGTTACCCAAAGTGTTACCGGGGGTCTGCGGTAACAGCCGACATTTGCGAGCCGGGGGCCAATGCGGACAGCCCGATGGACCAAATAAACCCACTCCACGCCGCTGATGGACCGGCCCTGCCAGGGTGTGGACGAATCATGCCAAAAGCCCACGTCGCGCCAGCTTTGACTATTTTTGGTACAGCTCTTGCCCCTTTACCTGCATAACAGCAATTTGCGCCGCCGCCCTGGCAAGCGCCCACAATAAAACAGGCAGGGATTACATGAAAAAGCTTCTGGCGATTGCACTCACCCTGATGGCAGGTCTGGCCCATGCCAGCAGCAGCGGCTACACCCAGACCAAGTATCCCATCGTGCTGGCGCCGGGTGTGCTGGGCTTTGACCAGGTGCTGGGCATCAGCTACTGGTACGAGATTCCCCAGGGCCTGACATCCGAAGGCGCCAAGGTTTATGTGACCTCCGCCTCTGCCCTCAACAGCTCCGAAGTCCGTGGCGAACAGCTGCTCTCGCAGGTCCAGACCATTCTGGCCGTCACCGGCGCACAGAAGGTCAACCTGATTGGCCACAGCCATGGTGGCTTCTCTGCCCGCTATGTTGCTGCCGCCATCCCCAATAACGTCGCCTCCGTCACCGCCGTGCACTCGCCCACCAAGGGCACCCCGGTTGCCGATGTGCTGGCTGGCCTGCCTGTCGGCGCCAGCAGCCTGCTCGCCAGTATTGGCAATGCCTTTGCCAAGGTGCTGGATGCCGTTGCCGGCACCAGCTATGCCGAAAGCGTCACTGGCGCGCTGGCCTCGCTCAGCACCGCCGGCGCCGCCACCTTCAACGCCAGCTATCCCGCTGGCGTGCCTGTCACAGCCTGCGGCCAGGGCGCTGCTACGGGCGCCAACGGCATGAAGTTCTATTCCTGGGGTGGCACCTCGGTCATGACCAATATTTTCGACCCGCTTGACTATCTGTTTGAAGCTACCAGCGTCGCCTTCAAGGGCGCCGCCAGTGATGGCCTGGTTGGCCAGTGCAGCAGCCACTTCGGCGTGGTCCTGCGCGACAATTACAGCTGGAACCATGGCGACGCGATTGACCAGCTGCTGGGCCTGCGCGGCTTGTTCTCCTCTGATCCTGTCGCCGTTTTCCAGGCGCACGCCAATCGCCTGAAGCTGGCCGGGCTTTAAGTCTGCACGGTGTCAGCTCAGGATTGACCCGGAAACGGCGGCGCAAGCCGCCGTTTCTTTTTGGCGGGTGAGGGCTTGGCCTTTACAGGGCAGGCGAAGTCTGGGTAACCCGCCTCCACGCTCCTATGCCTCCAGAGCCAGTGTTACCTTCGTAACGCCCCCAGTGTTACCCGTAGCCCTCGGTAACACTTGTCCGCTTTTCCCCGGTGACCAATCATGACAGCCGATGGACGGATTATTTCCCGGTGCCAACGGTTATGGACAGGCTCTGCCACCCGGTAGACCAATTGAGCCAAACGCGCGCTTCTGTATCGTTCCGGTCATTTCTGGTATGTGCTTTGCGATAGACAGGGAAATGGAACAATCCCACTGTCCGCCGGTAACACTCGGCACAACAATAATGATGGAGCAGGAAGCAAAATGAAAAAAATCATGGCTGTCGTTCTCACGCTGTGTGCCGGCTTTGCCCACGCCAGCGGCTATTCCCAGACCAAGTATCCCGTCGTGCTCGCCCCGGGCGTGCTCGGCTTTGACACCGTGCTCGGTGTGCCTTACTGGTACCAGATTCCCTCCGCCCTGCAATCCGGTGGCAGCACCGTGTATGTCGCCACCGCTTCGGCCGTGAACACCGCCGACGCCGTGGGCGAACAGCTGCTGGGTCAGGTGCAGACCATTCTGGCCATCAGCGGTGCGCAGAAGCTCAACCTGATCGGCCACAGCGAAGGCGGTTTCTCCAGCCGTTATGTCGCTGGCGTGCTGCCGACCAAGATTGCCTCCGTCACTACTTTCGATTCCCCGGTGAAGGGTTCACCGGTGGCTGACGACATTTATGGTTTCCTGAACAAGACCAACACCAGCAGTGCTGCGGCCAGCGTGGTCAATGCCTTCGCCAACCTGTTTGACGATGTTGCCGGCGTCAGCTTTGGCAACAGCATTCTCGGCATGCTCAGCTCCATGAGCACCGCCGGTGCCGCCACCTTCAATGCCCAGTTCCCCAATGGCGTGCCCACCAGCGCCTGCGGCAACGGCGCCGCCAGCGGCCCCAATGGCCAGCTGTATTTCTCCTACAACGGCACCTCCGATGTGACCAACATCATCGACCCGCTGAGCGTACTCTGGGCTGCTACCAGCCTGGCCTTCAACGGCGCGCCGAACGACGGCCTCACCGGCCAGTGCAGCAGCCATTTCGGCACCGTGGTCCGTGACAACTACCCGTGGAACCATGGCAACGCCATCAACCAGTTCCTGGGTCTGATCGGTCTGTTTGCCCCGTCGCCGGTGCCGGTTTACACCGCCCAGGTGAACCGCCTGAAGAATGCCGGCCTGTAAGCTCAGAGCATTGCGGTAATAAAAATGGCGGCCCTCTGGCCGCCATTTTTATTGACGTTTATTGACGAGCTTTCAATACCGCCAAGGCTCCAGCCGCAGCCCTTGCTCATCCGCCACCGCAATAACCGTCTCGCCAGTCTCTTCCCGCCAGTCACCAAGTACCAAGCGCCGCCCCTGATCATTCGCCAAGGCCACGGCATGTTCCATCGGGCGATGAGTATGGCCATGGAGGAGAGTACTCACGCCGGCCTCCGAAAGCACACGCACCACCTCGTCCGGTGTCACATCCATGATGTTTTCCGGCTTGTTGGCGTTCATTGACTTGCTCTGGGCGCGCCACATGGCGGCGATCATCAGGCGCTGGTCCAGGGGCTTTTCCAGCATCATGGCCTGCCAGGCCGGGTCGCGCGACTGCGCCCGGAAGGCCATGTACTTTTCGTCCAGGGTGCAGAGCTGGTCGCCGTGCATGATGAGCACCGGCAGGCCATAAAGACTGATGACTTCCGCCTCGCCCAGCAGTTGGCCGCCACAGGCCTCGGCAAAGGCCTGACCGAGCAGGAAGTCGCGATTGCCGTGCAGGAACCAGAGCCTGGTGCCGGTATCGCTCAGCTGGCGGAAGGCGGCCACGGCGGCATCGTTGTAGTCGTTGTGGTTATCGTCGCCCACCCAGACTTCAAAGAGGTCGCCCAGCACATACAGGGCTTCGGCCCCGGTGGCTTCTTCCTGCAAAAAGCGGAAGAAGCCGGCCGTGGTGCGCGGCAGGTCGGGGCCCAGGTGCAGGTCGGAGATAAACAGGGTACGGGGCATGGCAGGGGGCTCGTGCGGGGCCACGCGGACGCGGCCCCGCAGGGCTTATTCGGCGATGACTTCAGCGGATTCGATCAGGACCGGCTTCTGCGGCACGTCGCCGTGGCCGCCGGTACGACCAGTCGGCACCTTCTTGATTTTGTCGACCACATCCATGCCTTCCGTGACCTTGCCAAACACGGCATAGCCCCAGCCCTGCGAGTTCTTGCCGCTGTGGTTGAGGAAGTCGTTGTTCTTCACGTTGATGAAGAACTGGGCGGAGGCGGAGTGCGGGTCGTTGGTGCGAGCCATGGCGATGGTGCCCAGGTCGTTCTTGAGGCCGTTGTCGGCTTCGTTCTGGATGGGGGCCTTGGTGGACTTCTGGCTCATGGTCGGCTCGAAACCGCCGCCCTGTATCATGAAGCCATCCATCACGCGATGGAAGATGGTGCCGTTATAGTGGCCGCTTTGCACGTATTCGACGAAGTTCGCGACGGTTTTGGGGGCCTTTTCAGCATTCAGCTCCAGTACGATGCGGCCAAAATTGGTGTTGAGAGCGACTTTCATGAGAGTTTCCTGTGGTCCGGTTTAAAATGCTTCGACGAAATTGTATGGCAAGGCCCCGCCTTCCTTGAGGCGGGCAGGGCCGGCAGGGTAGACTTGCCGCTTTGCAGCGTACAGCACCCCTTCTTGGGGTAGTTGGCTATGATAGGGTGCGAATTGGCCCTTGTCATGCCACTGTCGATATTTGCGAGCCCCGAATCAGCGATTCGTGACCCTGTTGAACCCGTGCCACAGCCCAGGCAGTACCTAGAAACAAACATGATAGAAGCCAAAGACTTTATCCGCGCGGTGGTTGCCGATGATCTTGCCAGCGGCAAGCACAAAAACATCGTCACCCGTTTTCCGCCCGAGCCCAACGGCTACCTGCATATTGGCCATGCCAAATCCATCTGCCTGAATTTTGGCGTGGCGGCGGAGGCGGGCGGGCTGTGCAACCTGCGCTTTGACGACACCAACCCCGAGAAGGAGTCGCAGGAATACATCGACGCCATCCAGCGCGACGTGCACTGGCTGGGCTTTGGCTGGGCCGGCGCCGTGCGCTACGCCTCTGACTATTTCGATGCCCTCTACGAAAGCGCCGTCTACCTCATCAAGCAGGGCGATGCCTACGTGGACTCGCAGAGCGCCGAAGACATGCGCTTGTCCCGCGGCACGCTGACCGAGCCGGGCCGGCCCTCGCCCTATCGCGACCGCAGCGTGGAGGAAAACCTCGCCCTGTTCGAGAAAATGCGGGCCGGCGAGTTCGACGAAGGCGCGTGCATCCTGCGCGCCAAAATCGACATGGCCTCGGGCAATATCAATATGCGCGACCCGGCCATCTACCGTATCCGCAAGATCACGCACCACCAGACCGGCAATACCTGGTGCATCTACCCCATGTACGATTATACCCACCCGATCTCCGACGCGCTGGAGTGGATTACGCACTCCCTGTGCACCCTGGAATTCGAAGATCACCGGCCGTTTTATGACTGGGTGCTGGACAAATTGCAGCTGGCGCCGAAAAACCTGCCGGCAGTGGCGGGGCGGTTGGGTGCCAATGGCGATCTGCCACACCCGCAGCAGATCGAATTTTCGCGCCTCAACCTGAACTACACCGTCACCAGCAAGCGCAAGCTCAAGCAGCTGGTGGACGAAAAGCTGGTGTCCGGCTGGGACGACCCGCGCATGCCCACCATTTCCGGCATGCGCCGCCGGGGCTATGCGGCCGAGTCGCTGCGTAATTTCTGCGAGCGCATCGGCGTCACCAAGAGCGAAGGCGTGGTCGATGTCGGCATGCTGGAATTCTGCGTGCGCGAGCACCTGGAAAATACTGCACCGCGCGCCATGGCCGTGCTCAATCCGCTCAAGGTGGTGCTGACGAATTACGAAGCCGGCCGCGTTGAAAACATTACCGCCGCCCGCCACCCGAACATGCCGGAAATGGGCGACCGTGAAATTCCCTTTACGCATGAGCTGTTCATCGACCGCGCCGATTTTGAAGAAGTGCCGCCCAAGGGCTACAAGCGCCTGATTCCCGGTGGCGAAGTGCGCCTGCGCAATGCCTATATCATCAAGTGCGACGAGGTGGTGAAGGATGCCGCTGGCGCTGTGGTGGAACTGAAATGCTCGGTTGACCACGACACCCTGGGCAAGAACCCCGAGGATCGCAAGGTCAAGGGCGTGGTGCACTGGGTATCGGCCAGCCACGGCGTGCAGGCAGAAGTGCGCCTGTACGAGCGCCTGTTTACCGATATTGCGCCTGATCGCGGCGATGCCGACTTCAAGACCTTTATCAACCCGGAATCGTTCCGTCAGGTACAGGCCGTGATCGAACCCTCGCTGGCCAGCGCCCAGCCGGAGGAGCGTTTCCAGTTTGAGCGTGAAGGGTATTTCTGTGCGGATATGATCGACTCAACACCTGGCAAGCCGGTGTTTAACCGGACGGTGGGGCTTAGGGATTCGTGGAAGCCGGGTAGTTAATTTCGACCAGCTTTAGTTAATGCGTCCCCTCTCCCTTCGGGAGAGGGCCAGGGAGAGGGGAATTCGGCGCTGTCAGTGGTAGATTCCCCTCTCCCCAGCCCTCTCCCGAAGGGAGAGGGGGCTTACAACATACATTGCAGCAAAAACCATCATGCTCGTCATCCATAATTCCGAAACCAAGCGCAAAGAAACCTTTACTCCGATAACGCCGGGCAAGGTCAATATGTATGTCTGCGGCATGACCGTCTACGACTATTGCCATGTCGGCCACGCGCGCGTGATGGTGTCGTTTGACGTGATCGCCCGCTACCTGCGCTACAGCGGCTACGAAGTGAATTACGTCCGCAATATCACCGACATCGACGACAAGATCATCCGCCGCGCCAATGAAAACGGCGAAGATTTCCACGCGCTGACTGCACGCTTCATCACCGCCATGGATGACGACGCCGCCGCGCTGGGCGTAATTCGGCCCAATAAAGAACCCAAGGCCACCGACTATATCAACCAGATCGTCGACATGGTGTCCACGCTGGTGGAAAAGGGCAACGCCTACCCGGCCAGCAATGGCGACGTGTATTACGACGTCTCCTCGTTTGCCGGCTATGGCCGCCTCTCGCACCGCAATCTGGACGAATTGCAGGCCGGCGCCCGCGTGGAAGTGGACGAAGTAAAAACTGATCCACTTGATTTCGTGCTGTGGAAAGCCGCCAAGCCCGGCGAGCCCTCTTGGGCCTCGCCCTGGGGTACGGGCCGCCCTGGTTGGCATATCGAGTGCTCGGCCATGTCCACCTGCTGCCTCGGCAATCATTTCGATATTCACGGCGGCGGCGGTGACCTGGCTTTTCCGCATCACGAAAATGAAATCGCGCAGAGTGAGGCCGCCACTGGCGAGAAATACGTGAATACCTGGATGCACGTGGGCTTTGTGCAGGTAAACAAGGAGAAAATGTCGAAGTCACTCGGCAACTTCTTCACCATCCGCGAAGTCCTGCGCCAATACCAGCCCGAGGTTTTGCGTTATTTCATTACCTCCAGCCAGTACCGCAGCCCGCTGAATTATTCCGAAGAAGCGCTCGACAACGCTCGCGCTGCGCTCGGCAGTTTTTACACCACGCTCAGCAGCCTGAGCCTCGACGGTGTGGGCGAGCCGGCCGCGGCAGGGCAATACGAAGTGCGTTTCCGCGCCGCCATGGACGACGACTTCAATACCCCCGAAGCACTGGCAGTGCTGTTTGAAATTGCACGCGAAGCCAACCGGCTGGCCAAGAGCGGCAGGACCGTCGAAGCGGGCGAACATGGCAATCTTCTCAAGCGTCTGGGCAGCATACTGGGCATTTTACAGGACGATCCTGCCGCCTTCCGCCAGGGCGGCGCTGGCGACGCCGATGCGGTGGCCGCCATTGAAGCGGTGATAGCGGCCATTGCCGACGCCCGCAAAGCCAAAGACTTTGCCACCTCCGACCGCCTGCGCGACGAGCTGAAAGCGCAGGGCGTGGTGGTCGAATTTGGACGCGACGGCATCAAGTGGAGAAAAGACGAGTAGGGCGGGCGCAACCCGCCATTTGCCCGCTTGATACGACGCGGCGATATAACCGGTAGATACCGTCTTGCCGGCTACCGCGCAAGCCCCAATTTTGGATCAAATGGCTTTCCTGATTTCAGAATCCCGAAGGCCATATGCACCAGCTTGCGCATGATGGCGCAGATGATGACCATCTTGGG
>Ga0302195_10000018_pt1 | contig 125352 bp, 92 predicted proteins | sample II_Bog_N1_2_FD_198778 | JGI IMG/M metagenome (GOLD analysis project Ga0302195, IMG submission 198778) | Peat permafrost microbial communities from Stordalen Mire near Abisko, Sweden - II_Bog_N1_2 | ecosystem: Environmental > Terrestrial > Soil > Wetlands > Peat | place: Sweden: Abisko...
TGGCGCGATCCTGACCGACAACGCCAGCTTGTAAATAGTGCTGACAGGCCCTCGCTGCAAAGTGGTGTAGACAAAAGGCTGTTCGGAAGCTCGGGTCAACTATTGGCAGGCATGGGCGGCAATGTGCGGCACAGCCTTACCCCCACCCCCTCAATCCGGGTATGATTGCCCCCTTCCAGACCAGCCATTCAGCCGAGTTATGACCAGCCAGCGCAAGATTCTCGTCACCAGTGCCCTGCCCTATGCCAACGGGTCCATCCATCTCGGCCATCTGGTCGAATACATCCAGACCGACATCTGGGTGCGCTTCCAGCGCGCGCGCGGCCACGACTGCCGCTACGTCTGCGCCGACGACGCCCACGGCACCGCCATCATGCTCAAGGCCGAGCAGAACGGCATCAGCCCCGAGCAGCAGATCGCCAATGTGCAGGCCGAGCACGAGCGCGACTTTGCCGCCTTTCATATCCGCTTCGACAACTACCACTCCACGCACTCCGACGAAAACCGCCGGCGTTCGAGTGAAATCTACCTGAAGAACCGCGCCGCCGGCCACATCGCCACCCGCGCCATCAACCAGCTCTTCGACCCCGAAAAGCAGATGTTCCTGGCCGACCGCTTCATCAAGGGCGAGTGCCCCAAGTGTGGCACCAGGGACCAGTACGGCGACGCCTGCGAGCACTGCGGCGCCACCTACGCGCCCACCGAACTCAAGAACCCCTACTCCACCATCTCCGGCGCCACCCCGGTCATGAAGGAGTCCCTGCACTACTTCTTCAAGCTGCCCGACTTCGAGCCCATGTTGCGCGCCTGGACCCGCTCCGGCCGCCTGCAGGGCGAAGTCGCCAACAAGCTCGACGAGTGGTTTGCCTCCGGCCTCAACGACTGGGACATCTCCCGCGATGCCCCCTACTTCGGCTTTGAAATCCCCGAAGCCCCCGGCAAGTATTTCTACGTATGGCTCGACGCCCCCGTCGGCTACATGGCCAGCTTCGAAAACCTCTGCGCCAAGACACCCGGCCTGAGCTTCGACGAATACTGGAAAGAAGACAGCAGCGCCGAGCTGTATCACTTCATCGGCAAGGACATCGTCTATTTCCACGCCCTGTTCTGGCCCGCCATGCTCGAAGGCTCCGGCTACCGCAAGCCCACCGCCATTTTCGCCCACGGCTTTTTGACCGTGAACGGGCAGAAAATGTCCAAGTCACGCGGCACCTTCATCAAGGCCGAGACGTATCTGGAGCATTTGAACCCGGAATACCTGCGCTATTATTTTGCCGCCAAGCTCTCCGGCAGCGTCGAGGATATCGACCTGAACCTCGAAGATTTTTCGCTGCGCGTGAATTCCGATCTGGTCGGCAAGGTCGTGAATATCGCCAGCCGCTGCGCCGGCTTCATCAACAAGAAATTCGACAACGTGCTTGCAGCAGAATGCGCCGAACCCGCCCTGCTGCACGATTTTGTGCACGCTGGCGGCGCTATTGCCCTGCACTATGAAAACCGCGACTACAGCCGCGCCGTGCGCGAAATCATGGCCCTGGCCGACCGCGCCAACCAGTATATCGACGAGAAAAAACCCTGGGCACTCGCCAAGGCCGAAGGTCAGGAAGCCGACGTGCACGCCGTCTGCTCGGTGGGGCTCAACCTGTTCCGCCAGCTGCTCGTCTACCTCGCCCCCATCCTGCCCGCCATGGCCGAACAGGCCGCCGGCTTCCTCGCGCTGGACAGCCTGAGCTGGGACAGCCGCGAACAGCTGCTGCTGGGCCACCGCATCAACACCTTCGCGCCGCTCATGACCCGCGCGGAAAAAGACAAGATCGACGCCATGGTCGAAGCCTCCCGCGAAAACCTGGCCCCGACCGCTGCGGTGGTCGCTGCTGCGCCGGAGCCCGCTGCTGCACCGGCGGCGGAAGCCATCGCCGCCACCATCACCATCGACGACTTCGCCAAGGTCGACCTGCGCGTAGCAAAAATCGTCGATGCCAAACCCGTGCAAGGCGCCGACAAACTGCTGCAACTCACCCTGGATATCGGCGGCGAAACCCGCAACGTCTTCGCCGGCATCAAGAGCGCCTACCCCGAACCCGAAAAACTCATCGGCCGCCACACCATCATGGTCGCCAATCTTGCGCCGCGTAAGATGAAGTTCGGGATGAGCGAGGGGATGGTGCTGGCGGCGGGGCCTGGAGGCAGCGATATATTTATCCTGTCACCGGACGAGGGCGCTGTGGCGGGGATGAAGGTGAAGTAAATCGCAGGCGCCACGTTCCCGACGCGGCTCGACATGCCCTGCATCCCTGTAGGGCGGAACCGCGCAGCGTTTCCGCCGCATGGGACGCCACAGCATGTTCACTTCGTCGCACGACGCCATTTCCTCAAAAAATCACTGCGGCAAATTCAAAGCCCGCATTCGGCGGAAAGCCTTCGGGGTTCCGCCCTACTATTTGCAACATCAGCCATAGCTCAAGCCGCCGACACCAAAGCCCCCGCCCGCAAACTATTCTGATACAAACTCTTCACCAGCCTCGGCCACAACGGCTTCGGCAAATCATGCGCCATCCCCGGAATCAACTCCAGCGTAGAACCCTTGACTGCGCTGGCGACGGCCTTGCCGCAGGCGGGCCGCACCAGCAGATCATCCGTGCCATGAATGACCACGGTCGGCGCGCTGATGCGCTTCGTATAGGGCCGCAGGTTGCCCGTGCCGAGAACCGCCATCATCTGCCGCTTCACGCCCGCCGGATAATAGCTGCGCTGGAACAGGCGACGCACAAAGGCCTCGCGCTCACTGTCCGGTATGGGGTAGCCGGGGCTGCTGATGCCCTTGGTCAGCTTCATGCTGTGCGCGAGGCGCTGCTCGTCGGTGGCGCCCTTGCCAGGGCCCTTCATCAACGGCAACAAGGCTGAAGGCGCAGGCGGCGGCAGCAGCGGCTGGTTGGTGCTGGAGAAAATAATACCCAGCGAACTGACACGCTCGGGAAAACGCCCGGCGATAATCTGCGCGATCATGCCGCCCATGGAAGCACCAACAATATGGGCGCGCTGGATGCCGAGATGATCCATAAGACCGAGAGTATCCTTGGCCATGTCATGCAGCGTGTAAGGCACTTCGCTGCGCAGGCCAATCTGCGCACGCGCCATCAGCAGCCACTGCTTCATATGCGGGCCGCGCGATTTTATCTTGGTGGAAAGGCCAATATCACGATTGTCAAAACGCACCACGCGATAACCCTGCTGCACCAGTTGCTCGCAAAAACCATCGGGCCAGAGCAGCATCTGCGCGCTCAGGCCCATGATGAGCACCATGGGCGGGTTGTTGATATTGCCCCAGTCCTCATACTCCAGTTCAATATCACCGATGGTGGCCTTGCCGCTGCGAATTTCCATTGTTTGCTCTCTGTTCAGGGTGCGTTCACTGTTTACTCCCTCTCCCCTCGGGAGAGGGTGGGGGAGAGGGGAAATCTTCATTGCCGGTGGTTAACACCCCCTCTCCCTAGCCCTCTCCCGAAGGGAGAGGGGACTTAAAGCGGGCCGCTGCATGGCTCACTCTTTTTTCGTACTCACGTCGGCATCGTCGACGCCATAATCAAATTAATCACCCTCGGCGCCAGCTTCCGCGGCATCAGCCGGTTGGCAAAAACACTCACCTGGTTCATCAGCCCCGGCACCACCAGCGGCTCGCCTTTATGCAGCGCCTTGAGCGCCTCGGCCACCACGTCGGGGCTTTGCATCATCCCCCGCTCATGCATGGCGGAAAGCTGCTGCCCCGCCGCCGCAGGAAACTCAGTGAGAACACCACCGGGACACAGCGTGGTCACCACGACACCCCGGTCCTTCAATTCAAACGCCATGGCCTCGCCCAGGCTCAGCACATAAGCCTTGCTGGCGCCATAGGCCGCCAGCGTCGGCATGGGCTGAAAAGCCGCCACACTGGCCACCAGCAGGATATGCCCGCTGCCGCGCGCCGCCATCTGCTGGCCGTATAATTTGCTCAGGCGCGTCAGCGTAAAAATATTGAGCATGAGCATGTCCTGCTCGCGCTGGTCGTCTACATCCAGGAAATTTCCCGACTGGCCGCAGCCGGCATTATTCACCAGAATATCGACTTGCAACTCCAGCGCTTCAGTCTCCTCAAACAGCTCCGCGCCAGCCTCCACCGTGCTCAGGTCGCGCGCCAGCAACTGTATCTGCACCGGGTGCCGCAGCTGGATTTCGGCCCGCAGCGCCTCCAGATGCCCGATACGCCGCGCCACCAGAATCAGGTTGCAGCCCTCCGCCGCCAGTTGCCGGGCAAAATCCGCCCCCATACCACTGGACGCGCCCGTGATCAGCGCGGTCTTGCCCTTGAAATTGCTCATCTGTGACTCCTTGTCGAGAGGGTAGGGTCTGGCACTATCATGCCAACATACTACCCAGTATGGCCAAAAAATGGATGGGCCACAGGCGCCAGTTTTATTGTCATAAAGGGCCAATTCTGTTGTTTAATCGGCATAGCCGACGCGCTGCCCCATGGTTGGGCTCCATGGCAGCCTTGGGGGCCATGCGATAAAGGGAGCAACACACTCAGGCTTTTGTAGGGCAGGCCACGCCCGCGCACGACTGGCGGAGACATAACAGCCGAGGTGCAAATTCAACGCCCCGTTGTGCGCGGGCATGGCCCGCCCTACGAAAACTGTTGTTTAAGCAACGTGACCGCCGCGCAGGCGTCCTTGTTGGCTCCATTGCGCCCACAGCCTTGAGGCCGGGGCAGGCATCGCAGATAATCGCTTCTCAACACCCACTCAGGCCACACCATGTCCGCCGACCGCCGCATTCCGCTTGTCGACCTGATCGAGGCATGCCTGCCGCAAACCCAGTGTGGCAAGTGCAAGACCCCCGGCTGCCGGCCCTATGCCGAAGCCATCGTGCAGGGCGAGGCCATCAACCACTGCGTGCCCGGCGGTGCCGAGACCATCGCCGAACTCGCCCGCCTGCTCAACCGCCCTGAACTGCCACTGGACCCCGCCTACGGCACCGAGCCGGAAACCCGCCTGGTCGCCTTTATCCGCGAGGCCGAGTGCATAGGCTGCACCAAGTGCATACAGGCCTGCCCGGTAGACGCCATCGTCGGCGCCGCCAAGCATATGCATACCGTTATTGTGGATGACTGCACCGGCTGCGACTTGTGCGTGGCCCCCTGCCCCGTCGACTGCATCGACCTGCTACCCCTGCCGAAAATCACCGACCTCGCAGAAATAAAAGCCCGAGCCGCCCGCTCAAAAACACAGTTTGAAGCCCGCAACGCCCGGCTGGCACGCGAGGCCGAAGAAAGAGCACAAAAACGCCCGCCCACATTGCTGGCAACACCTTCCGAAGCCGCAGCACCCAAGGACAACAAGGCACAGGTCATCGCCGCCGCCCTCGCCCGCACCAACCTGAAAAAAGCCGAACGACGGCTCGCCGCCGCACAGGAAAAGCAGGAAGACACAACGGGGATAGAGCTGGAAATTGTGGGGATAAAAACGGAGCTGGAAAGAATTAACGCCGAAGCGAATTAGATCCCCGCACCGAGTACCAAGGACAGCGAAGAAGAGCATCAATCAAAATCAAACCCGCAACAGCGGCATACCTTCAGCCAGTGCCAGCTTCCCCCCACCCCAGCCCTCCCCCGAAGGGAGAGGGGGCAAAACCCGCCGCGTAGCTTATTGCGGTGAATATCACCGAAGCCATCAGCCGGTAGAGGGAGCAAAAAACTCAACACTCCCCCAACGCCCCCCGAATCATCTCCACCGCCGCATCAATCTCCTCCCGCGAAATCACCAGCGGCGGGCAAATCCGCGCGACCGTATCATGGGTATCCTTCGACAAGGCCCCGTGCCGCAGCAACACCTCGCAAAAATGCCGGGCGCTCAACTTTTTCGGGTCAAATTCCATGCCGATAAACAGGCCGCGCCCGCGCACCTGTTTAATGGCCGGGTGGCCAATCGCGCGCAGGCAGTTGAGGAAGTATTCGCCGTGTTCGGCCGAGCGCTCGCACAGGTGCTCGTCCATCAGCACGTTCAGCGCTTCCAGCCCCAGGCGCGAAGCCAGCACGCTGCCGCCAAAGGTGCTGCCGTGATCGCCAGGGGTAAACACATCCATCACATCATTGCGCGCCAGGAACATCGACACCGGCAGAATGCCCCCGCCCAGCGCCTTGCCCAGCATCACGCCGTCGGGCTTCACGCCCTCGTGGTCGCAGGCCAGCATACGCCCGGTGCGGCCGAGGCCAGTCTGGATTTCGTCCACCAGCAACAGCACCTGCCGCTCGCGGCAAATGCGCGACACCTCGCGCAGCCAGCCCGTGGGCGGAATGATGATGCCATTCTCACCCTGAATGGGCTCCACCAGCACCGCCGCGGTATAGGGGGTAATGGCGCGCTCCAGCGCATCGGCATTGCCAAAGGGCACCAGGCCAAAGCCCGGCGTGCCGGGACCGAAGCCGGCCTTGTACTGGTATTCGCTGGAAAAGCTGACGATGGTGGTGGTGCGGCCATGGAAATTGCCGCCCATGGCGAGGATTTCAGCCTGCCCTTCGGGCACGCCGCGGTTGGCATAAGCCCATTTGCGCGCCGCCTTGAGCGCGGTTTCCACCGCCTCTGCGCCGCTGTTCATGGGCAACGCCCGGTCCATGCCGGTCAGCTCGCAGGCGCGCTGCAGGAAGGGCCCCAGCCACTGCGAATGAAAGGCCCGCGAGGTAATGCACAGCTCGCCGATCTGCTCCCGCGCCACCGCCACCAGACGCGGATGGCAATGCCCATGGCTCACGGCCGAATAGGCCCCCATCAGGTCGAGCAACTTGCGGCCCTTGTCATCCCACAGCCAGACGCCCTCGCCCCGCACCAGGGTAACGGGCAAGGGAGCATAATTGTGGGCGCCGTAACGTGCTTCGAGGGCTGACGCGCCCGCCGCCTGCGCGCCGTCGGCAGGCCACTGTACCGGGCTGGACATGAACAATCTCCTGGCGCGGGTGAAACCAGAGCCCGCGCACCGAGCTTACTATCAGTCTAGCGCATGTGGCTAGCGCAGCACGCCTCAGCCAATCACGATCACCGCCCGCAGTCCAGGGTGATTGTCCACCAACTCCAGCGCGCCACTATGCAAACGGGCCACCGCCTCCACCAGCGTCAGCCCCAGGCCGATGCCCGGCGTGCCATTGCTCGCGCTGCCCCGGTAAAAGCGCTCCACCACGCGGGGCTTTTCCGCATCGGAAATGCCGGGGCCGCTGTCGGCCACCGAAATCTCCACCGTGTCAGCGTCGCGGTGTGCCACTTCCACCACGATGCTGCCACTGGGGCTGACGTATTTCAGCGCATTGTCGATCAGGTTACCCACCGCCTGCGCCAGCAGCACCGGGTCGCCGGCCACCGGCACCGCACCCGCATGACGGAAGGACAGCGATATGCCTTTCAGCTCCGTCGCCGGCTGGTAAAAATCGACCACCTCGGCCACCACCAGCGTCGCGTCCACCTGCACAAAACCCGAGCGGCGCATACCCGCGTCGATTTCGGCCAGGCGCAGCAGCGCATTGAAAATACGGATCACACGGTCCACATCGGCCACCGAGGCGTCGATCTCGGCAAAGGTTTCCGCCGGCGCCGGCTGCGTCAGCGCCAGCACCTCCAGCCGCGAGCGCAGCTCCGCCAGCGGCGTGCGCAAATCGTGGGCGATGGTGTTCGACACATTGCGAATGCCGTGTATCAGCTGCTCGATCTGATCCAGCAGATGATTGATGGTGCTCGACAGCGTATCCAACTCGTCGCCGCTGGACTTGATCTCAAGGCGATGGCCGAGATCGCCCTGCATGATGGCCGTCACCGTCTGCCCAATGCCCTGCACCCGGAACATCAGCGTGCGCCGGAAATGCAGGCCACCCAGCACCCCGACCAGTGAAAGAATGCCGACCGCCCCCGCAAGCCCATACCAGAAGCGCGCCTCCAGCGGCTTGAAGCGCGCGAGGTCACGCCCCACCAGCAGGTGAAAATCGCCGGGCAGCGTACTGCGCACCACCACCACATCGGTCAGCTGCCCGGCCAGCGCCATCGGCACCGTGTAGGTGCCGTCGTGCAGCGGAACGCCCGCCGGCCAGGCCGGCAGATTGCCCGCCAGCGGCTTCCCGCTGGCGTCGGCCAGCAGCAGGATACGCTCGCCGGCAATCTGCATGCCCACGCGCGTGTCGATAAAGGCGATGAGCCCCGGCGCACCATCATGCCGGAAAACTGCCGTCAGGCGCTGCGTGTCTTCCTGCAACAACTCCGTGCGGCCATCGTTGATGGTCACGCGCCAGGCGTACCACAGCGGCGCCGCAAACAACACCAGCGCGACAATGCCCAGCGCCACATAGCCAAAGGCCAGCGTAAAGGCGGAAGAGCGGATAACCCTACTCATTGGCGGTCAGCATATAGCCGGCGTTGCGCACCGTGCGCAACAGGGGACGTTCAAAGTCAACGTCAATGCGCTGGCGCAATTTGCTGATATGCACGTCGATCACATTGGTCTGCGGATCAAAATGATATTCCCACACATTCTCGATCAGCATGGTGCGCGTCACCACCTGATCGGCGTGGCGCATGAGGTATTCCAGCAATTTGAATTCGCGCGGCTGCAACACGATGGCGCGGTTGCCCCGCACCACCTTGCGCGAAAGCAGGTCCATGTGCAGGTCGCCCACCAGCAGGCTGGTCTCGGTCGGATTGACCTGCGCGCGCCGCACCAGCGCATCCAGCCGCGCCAGCAGCTCGCCAAAGGCAAAGGGCTTGGTCAGGTAATCATCACCGCCGCTTTGCAGGCCGCGTATGCGCTCGTCCACATCCGAGAGCGCACTCAGAATGAGAATCGGCGTGCGCACGCCCGTACTGCGCAGTGCAGAGATAATGGCGAGGCCATCTACCTGCCCCGGCAACATGCGGTCCATGACAATCACATCATAGGGCTCGCTGGCCGCCAGCAACATGCCCTCACGCCCGTTGTCGGCATGATCGACCGTGTGCCCCGCCTCTTGCAGCCCCTTGACCACAAAGCCGGCAACCCGCTCATTGTCCTCGACCAGCAACACCTTCATGAATTACCTCGTGTGGGGCCACCATGCATCTCCGTAGAGCCTGCCCCGGACTTGATCCGGGGGCAGGCCATGCCCGCGCACAACCGGCCCCCGAAATACTCACCCTGTCACCAACGACCTCCGCCAGTCGTGCTGCGTTTCCGCAAAGCGGGCCCTGCCCACAGCAAAGGCGCGGGGGCCCGGCGCCTTTGCAGTTTCCGCAAACCTGCACCGGACTTGACCCAGGAGCCCCCTACTCCGCCCCCGCCCCTTCCGTTTCCATCGGCCCGTCAACATCCGCCCCATGACTCGCCCGGTTCCGCCCCAGCCACAGACTGAAACGATCCAGGTACAGGTAAATAACCGGCGTGGTAAACAGCGTCAGCGCCTGGCTCAGCAACAGGCCACCCACCATGGTATAGCCCAGCGGCTGGCGCAGCTCGGAGCCGGTGCCGCGCCCCAGCATGAGGGGCAGTGCGCCCAGCAGCGCCGCCATGGTCGTCATCATGATGGGCCGGAAGCGCAGCAGGCAGGCCTGGCGAATCGACTGCTCCGGCGACAAGTGCTGCTCGCGTTCGGCCTGAATCGCAAAATCCACCATCATGATGCCGTTTTTCTTGACGATGCCGATGAGCAGGATAATCCCGATCAGCGCAATTACCGACAGGTCAAAATGAAAGGCCATCAGCATCAGCAAGGCCCCTGCGCCCGCCGATGGCAGCGTGGACAGAATGGTCAGCGGGTGGATATAACTTTCATACAACATGCCGAGAATGATGTAGACCACCACCAGCGCCGCCAGAATCAGGTAGGGCTGGCTCTTGAGCGAAGCCTGGAAGGCCTGCGCCGTGCCCTGGAAGGTGCCGCTCACCGAATTCGGCATCTGTATTTTTGCCGCCACCGCGTTGATCGCATCCACTGCCTGCCCCAGCGCTACGCCGGGCGCCAGATTGAAGGACAGCGTCACCGCCGGGAACTGGCCCTGATGGTTCACGGAAAGGAAGGCCACGTGGTTGGTGTCGTATTTTACAAAGGTCGAGAGCGGCACCATCTGTCCCGTAGCCGGCGCCTTGATGTAAAGCTTGTTGAGGCTGTCCGGGTCGGCCTGCAGTTTGGGCGGTATTTCCAGAACCACATGGTAGCTGTTGAGCTGGGTGAAATACTGCGTCACCTGGCGCTGCCCGAAAGCATCGTAAAGCTCCTGGTCGATGGCCGCCGGCTGAATGCCAAAGCGCGCCGCCTGGTCGCGGTCAATAGCCAGCGAGAGCATGCTGCTATTGGTCTGCTGGTCCGAGGCCACATCGCGCAATTGCGGCAGCTTCTGCAACTGGCCCAGCAGCCTGGGCGCCCACTCGTTGAGCTCGGTGAGGTCGGCGTCCTGCAAGGTATACTGGTACTGCGTGCGCGACAGGCGGCCACCCACATTCAGATCCTGCGCGGCTTGCAGGTAGAGTGTTGCGCCCTGCACCTTGCCCACCGCCTTGCGCAGGCGGGCGACGATCTGGTCGGCCGTGGCCGTGCGCTGGTCTCGTGGCTTCAGGCCGATAAACACAATGGCATTGTTCAGCGGCCGCGAGCCACCTACCGAGGCGCCCCAGGCAGCAACATCGGGGTCCTTCGCCACCACATCGGTCAGCTGGTGGGTCAGCCTCACCATTTCCTTGAACGACACGTCCTGCGAGGCGTCGGTCAGGCCGGCGATAATCCCCGTGTCCTGCTGCGGGAAAAAGCCTTTGGGTTCTTCGATATACAGAAAAACCGTAAACACCACCGTGAGCAGGAAAACCACCAGGGTCAGGCCCTGGTGCCGCAACACCGTATCGAGTCCGCGCGTATAGCCCGCCAGCAGTTTGTCGAACATGCTCTCCATGGCGCTGTACAGGCGACCATGGCGCACATGCTTTTCGTCACGCAGGAAAAGCGCACACATCATGGGCGAGAGCGTCAGCGACACAAAGGCCGAGACCGCGATGGTCATGGTCACCGTCACCGCAAATTCGCGGAACAGGCGACCAATAATCCCGCCCATCAGGAGCAGCGGAATAAACACCGCCACCAGCGAAATACTGATCGACAGAATCGTAAAGCCAATCTCGCCCGAACCCTTGAGGGCGGCCTCTTTCGGGGAGAGCCCCAGCTCGATATGCCGGTAAATGTTTTCCATCATGACGATGGCGTCGTCCACCACAAAACCAACGGCGATGGTCAGGCCCATGAGCGACAGGTTGTCGAGGCTGTAGCCGACCACGAACATCAGCGCCGCCGTTCCCAGCAGGGCCAGCGGCACGGTGACACCGGGAATGATGGTGGCCCAGAAACTCCGCAGGAAGAGGAAAATCACCATCACCACCAGCATGACGGTCAGCGCCATCGTACGTTCCACATCGTTGACCGAGGCCTTGATGGTGGTGGTGCGGTCGATGATCTTGTCGGCCTTCACCGAAGGCGGCACGGCCGTCATGACCTGCGGCAGCACCTTCTCCACCCGCGCCACCACATCCAGGATATTGGCGCCCGGCTGCTTGTATACCTGCAAAATAATGCCGGGCTTGCCATTTTGCCAGGCCAGCGTCTGCGTGTTCTCCGCCCCGTCGATGGCCACGCCGATATCGCGGATACGCACCGGCGCACCGTTTTTATAGGCGATGACCACATCATTCCAGGGCGCCGCCTTTTGCAGCTGGTCATTGTCGTACACGGCAAAATTATGCAGCGGGCCGCTGATGGCGCCCTTGGGCGAATCCACCGTGGCGCTGGTGATGACGCTGGCCACGTCTTCCATCTGCAAGCCCACGGCGGCCAGCTTGACCGGGTCAATCTGCACCCGCACCGCCGGCTTTTGCTGGCCGCCAATGCCGATCTGCGCCACACCGGGAATTTGCGACAGACGCTGGGCGATCACGGTTTCGGCGTAGTCGTCCACCTGGGTGAGCGGCAGCACATCGGAGTGCACGCTGTAAATCTGCACGGCCGAGTCCGCGGGATTGACCTTGCGATACGACGGCGGCGTGGGCAGGTTCTTGGGCAGCTGCCCGCCAGCGGAATCGATGGCGGTCTGCACATCCTGCGCGGCCCCGTCGATATTGCGGTCAAGGTCGAATTGCAGGGTGATCTGGCTGGTGCCGAGCACGCTGGTCGAGGTCATCTGGCTGACGCCGGGAATTTCCGCAAACTGGTATTCCAGCGGCGTCGCCACGGCAGACGCCATGGTTTCCGGGCTGGCGCCGGGCAGCGAAGCCGACACCTGGATGGTGGGAAAATCCACCTGCGGCAACGGCGCCACCGGCAGCATGGGAAAAGACACCAGACCGATCAGCAAAATGCCGGCCATCAGCAGCGAGGTGGCAATCGGCCGCTGGATAAAGGGTTGGGAAATATTCATGGCGCGCTGCCCCCGCCCGCCGCCGGCTTCGCCTTGCCAGCGCTGCTGTCGTGCACCTGGGTGCCGGGTTGCAGGCGATACTGGTTGCTGATGACCACCCGCTCGCCCGCCTTCAGGCCGCTGTTGACCACCATGAAGCTGCTGGTTTCCGTGCCGGTCTGCAAGGGCCTGGCCTCCACGGTGGAGTCCGCCTTGACCACATAGGTAAAGATGCCATCGGGCCCGCGCTGCGCCGCCGCTGCCGGAATGGTCAGCACACCGTGCTGCATTTGCAGGAGCAGGCGGGCATTGACGAACTGGCCGGGCCAGAGCAGGCGGTGGGCATTGGGAAAGGTCGCCTTGAGCTTGGCGGTGCCGGTGGTCGCATCGATCTGGTTGTCGATCAGGGCCAGCGTGCCCTGGTCCAGCGTGGTCTTGTCATCGCGCGACAGCGCCGTAATGCCCACCGTGCCCTTGGCCATGGCCAGACTGACTTCAGGCAAGGCCTCCTCGGGCAAGGTAAAGATCACCGAAATCGGCTGCATCTGCGTCACCACCACAATGCCGGTGCTGTCGGTGCTGTGCACATTATTGCCCACGTCCACCAGACGGATACCGGTGCGCCCGTCAATCGGCGAGGTGATGCTGGTGTAGTCCAGCTGCGTCTTCGCATTGCTCACGCCCGCCTGATCGGCCTTGATCTGCGCCTGCAACTGCGCCACCAGCGCCTTTTGCGTATCCAGCGTCTGCTTGCTGGCCAGTTCCTGCGGCGCGAGGATGTTGTAGCGGTCGAGGTCGCGTTTCGCATTATCAAGCTGGGCCTGATCCTTGGCCAGCGTGGCCTGCGCCAGCTCCAGCGCGTCCTGGTTGGGGCGCGGGTCGATCTGCGCGAGCAGGTCGCCCTTCCTGACCTCCTGCCCTTCGACAAAGCCCACCTTCTGCAATTGCCCGTCAACCCGCGAGTTGATCGTCACCGTATTGAAAGCCTGCACCGTACCCAGCCCTTCGAGATACTGCGGCACATCGACAGTGGTAACGAGGGCGGTATCGACCGCCACCGCCGCCGATTTGGGGGCCGTTTCCGCCTGCGACCTGGCCGGGCCGGACACGCCAAACCAGACCAGCACGCCCACCACGACCAGCCCGGCGGCGAGCAAGATGGCACGGGTGCGGCTGATCACGGGCTTTGCATTCTTGACAGTATTCATGTGCGTTCCTGCTCTTTCTGCCAGCCACCGCCGAGCGCGTTAAACAGCTCCAGCAGGGCTTGCAAATGGGACAATTTCACCTGCGCCAGCGAATCCTGCGCGGTGAACAAGGCATCTTCGGTATTCAGCACGGTCAGGATATTGATCGTGCCGGCGTGGAACTGGGCCGTCGCCAGCGTGTAGGCGCGCTGCGCCTTGTCCACGGTAATCTGCCAGGCCTGCTGGTCGGCCGTGGTCTGCTGCACCGCCACCAGCGCGTCCTGCACATTGCCAAAGGCGCTGATCACGGTCTTGTGGTAGTCCGCCAGCAATTCGCCGTAGCGCGCCTTGCTGTAGTCGTACTGCCCTTCCAGCGCGCCGCCCTCGAAGATCGGCTGGGTCACGCCCGCACCCAGCGCAAACACCCGGTTGGCCGGGCTCAGCGCCGTGGAGAGCGCGCTGCTCACAAAGCCACCGTTGGCGGTCAGGGATATGCTGGGAAAGAAGCTGGCGCGCGCCACCTTGATATTGGCATTGGCGGCGATCAGCTGCGCCTCCGCCTCGGCCACATCGGGCCGCCGCGCCAGCAGCTCCGAGGGCAGGCCCGGCTCGACCACGGGCTGGGTCAGGTCGCCCAGCGCGCCGTCGGCCAGCACCACCGAGCCGGGGTTCTGCCCGGTGAGGATGGCCAGCGCGTCCAGCGTCTGCTGCAACTGCTCTTGCAAAGGCGGCAGCGCCGCACTCAGGGTGGCCACGGCGGTGTCCTGCTGCGCCACATCAAGCGCCGTGACCGTGCCCACCTGCTGCTCCAGTTGCAAACCCTTGAGGATGCTCTGCGCATTTTTCAGGTTGTCCTGGGCGATGCTCACCCGCTCCCGCAATTGCAGGGCCTGAAAATAGGAGCTGGCCACGCTGGACATGACCGTCAGCTCCACCGTCGCCCGATCGTAGCGGCTGGCGGCGGCAGCGGCCAGCGCCGCATCACGCACGGCGCGGTTCTTGCCCCAGAAGTCCAGCTCGTAGCTGGCGCTGAGCAGCGGGTTGTAGGCCGAATAGGTCTTGAAGCCCGCGCCCGCCACCGGCTGGTGCTCATAGGTAGCCGTACCACTGGCCGCCACCTCGGGCAGCAGGGCCGCCCCGGCAATACGCGCCTGCGCATCGGCCTCCTTCACCCGTGCGATGGCCGCCGCGAGATCGTCGTTGGCCTCACGGGCCTGGGTCATGAGCGTATTGAGCTGGGGCGAAGCGAAGCCCTGCCACCAGTTCGTGGAGGGCCAGGCCGCCGCCTGCGCAGGCGGGTTGCTCCAGGCCGGCGGCGGCGGAATATCCGGGCGGCTGTAAGCCGGCCCCAGGCTACAGGCCGACAGGCCGGCAACACCGAGCGCCAGCAGGCAGCGCAGGAACGCGCCGGGCTGTACAGCGGTCTTTTCTATGATCATGGGATTTAACAAAGCGGGAACGTTGACTGTAGAGGATACTTCAGCCGCCCTTGCGGCAACCTTGGCGAATCATTAATTTCTGTTAATGCGGGGTGGCGTCGGCAAGTGGCTCGCGTTGCAATGCCTTTTGCATGGCCTCGGTCAGCAAGGCGGCGTGGCGCTGTGCTGGGCGTAGCAGCATATGGCAACTAAATGCCGCAGTCAGGACGTAGGTTAGCAGGACAATGACGCAGGTGAACAGCGGGGGCGTGTGTTGCCACAACTGGTAAAGCTGATACAGGACTACCCCAGCCCACATGCCCGGTATCAGCTGCAAATGCCCGGTAAAGCGACCCTCAAGCACCACTCCAGAATCGCGCTGTTCAAAGTGCCCGTCGAACAGCACCTGACTGCCAAACTTCGCAAAGGGCGTGGCCCAGCGCAGGCTGACGCTGAACGTGGATACCTGGCCCACTGGCATGGCGCGTGTTTGTACATCCTCAATCAATCGCGCTCTAGCCGCCGCCAATTTCTCCACGGAGCTTTGCAGGTCAAAATCGCTGGGAATGGAGATGTTCAGCGGTTTGAACCACAGGGTGAAGGGATTGGACTGGATGTCCCTGGTGGCCGGTGCTTGAGTCATCTGCGGGAATACTGCCGGGTGGATTCATCCTGAATGTAGCATGTACAGCGGGCAGGCGGCAGACGGGGCAGGCTAAACACTCCCAGCCGACTCCCCCGCCCGCGCCAGTACCGCCTGCAACAAGGCCGGCGCCAGGAAATACCCCATGGCCTGCCAGCTTGCCAGCACCGGCCCCACTGCCGCAATCAGGCCGCGCCGCTTCGCCATCAGTAGCACGCCCGCACTCCCCACCACGGCGATCTGGTGCAGCGCCGCCACCTGCCGCCCCAGGCGCTCATCCATTAGCACCGGCTGCTTCAGGTGCAGCGCCAGGGCCAGCGCCGCCAGCTCGCCCGCGTCCAGCGCCGCGATATTGCCCAGCGCAGTAGCCGCCACATCGGCATGAACGCTGAGAAGCCCGGCATCACGCGCCACCAGAATGGCGTGCGCTCCCGGCTTGCGCACGTCGCCCGTACACTCGGCAAAGACCGTGGCAGGCACGAGTACCTCGCCGGCCACCTGCCGCAACACCTCCAGCAGGCCGGAGCGCGCCAGCACGATCAAAGGACCACTGTCAGCTACCACCAGCTTCATCTGTCCAGCACACCCAGCTCGGCATCCAGCTCATCCGCCGGATAGTCCACCGCCGCGATACCCATGGCGCCCAGTTGCGCCATGAAGGCCTCGTTCGACAACCCCGCAAAGCGTGCGGCCTTGCCCAGGCTCAAGGCACGCTCTGCAAACAGCCGGCAGGCCAGCGCCACCGACAGCCCGTTCGCCAGCGCATGTTCGTCGAGCGGCACCGCCACAAAAAGTGGATGCCCGTGCTTGGCCACGATGGCCAGATGCCCCGCCTCGGCGTTACGCACCAGTTCACCGGTACGTTCACGCAGGTCACGGATGGTAAAGGTTTCCATAAGATGGCCCTTATAAATTGTGCCATCAAATGATAGCACAATTTATGGGCTGCATTGGGGATGGTGGTGGACAGGAGGGCAACACGCCCCCGAATAGCGCCAGCTGTGCAGCCAGCAAGCCCGCCCTCAGCGCACCACCAGACTCTGCTCCGCCGCCTTGAACGCCGCCACATACCCGGCGTGCTCGGCCTCGGTGCTGTTCAGGTTGAGCATGAGCAGGTTGCCCTTTACATCCGTGCAATAGACTTCGTTGTGCACGCGGGTATCGCGGCCGGGGGTGGTGTTTTCGAGGAAGATCCAGCTCTTGCCGTTGATGCTGCGCACCTCCGAGCTGATCCAGTGTATGCCGGGCAAATTCTGGCTGTAGGAGTCGTGCAACTGCTCGCTCAGCTGCGGCAGCTGGTCCGCCGTGAGCGAAGTTTCGCCCAGCTGGCTCCAGGTCACCGCCATGGTGCTGCTGCGCTTGGGGTTGCCAAAGACCGCCACCGGCAGCTGCTGGCCGCTGCGGCTGAACTTGCCCTGGATTTCCTGCTTGCTGAGGCGGGTAAAATCCTTGGGGAGGGTAATGGAAATGGTGCCGCCGGGGGTGGCCACATCGATGGCCGAGGCAAGACCGGGCAGAATGGCCAGACAGATCCAGAGTAAAAGCGCGCGCATGGGGTTTCCGAGGTAGTCAGGCAGTGCGCGGATAATGCCCAAAGGCAGCCGGCAGGTAAAGGCGGCCGCCTGCCCCTCCAGCAACACGCTCAGCGGTTCACATCCACCACCACGCGCCCGCGCACCTGCCCGGCCAGAATCTGCGGCGCCACGGTGAGCGCCTCGGCCAGGCTGACTTCACGGGTAATGGCCTGCAGTTTTTCCGTATCCAGCTCCTGCGCCAGCCGCTCCCAGGCGCTGCTGCGCACGGCGAGTGGCGCCATCACGCTGTCGATACCCGCCAGCGTGATGGCGCGCAGGATAAAGGGCGCCACCGAGCCTGGAAAATCCATGCCCTGCGCCAGCCCGCAGGCGGCCACCACGCCGCCGTAGCGCAGGCCGGCGCAGACATTGGCGAGCGTATGGCTGCCCACCGTGTCCACCGCCGCCGCCCAGCGCTCCTTGCCCAGCGGCTTGCCGGGCGCCGACAGGCTGGCACGGTCGATGACCTCCGCCGCCCCCAAAGCCTTCAGGTGCTCAGTCTCGCCCAGCCGGCCCGTAGAGGCGACCACCTGATAGCCCAGCTTCGCCAGCAGAATGATGGCAACGCTGCCCACGCCGCCATTGGCGCCCGTTACCAGCACCGGCCCGCGCAGAGGTGTGATACCGTGTTTTTCCAGCGCCTGCACGCAGAGCATGGCGGTATAGCCGGCGGTGCCGATGGCCATGGCCTGCCAGCTGCTGAAAGCCTCCGGCAGCGCCACCAGCCACTGGCCCTGCACCCTCGCCTTCTGCGCCAGCCCGCCCCAGTGTGTTTCGCCCACGCCCCAGCCATTGAGGATGACCTTGTCGCCCGCCTGCCAATCCGGATGATCGCTGGCCTCGACCGTGCCGGCAAAATCGACGCCCGGCACCATGGGCCATTTGCGCACCACCGGCGAGCTGTTGCTGATGGCCAGCCCGTCCTTGTAGTTCAGGGTGGAATAGTCGATGCGCACGGTCACATCGCCTACCGGCAACTGGCTGTCGTCGAGCCGGGCCAGCGAGGCACTGAAACCGGCTTCGGGTCTTTCAAGAAGGATGGCGTTGAACATGACGGGCTCCCTGCGATGATGCGATGCATGAGTGGAAAACAGCGGGACAGGCGCAGCGGACAATAGATTATAGGCCGCTTGCCAACAAGGCCCCGCCATTGCCTTATGCCGCCAATGCGTCCAGCACACCCCGCACGTCTTCGGCATCCATATAACGCGGAACCGCGTAGGTGCCGTGAGCCTCGGCAAACGCGCCCTCCACCATATGCGGGAAATCGGCGGCATTGATCCCGGCGACGCGGGTATCGATTTTTACCTCGCGCAGCAACTCCTGCACCCGCGCAATCAGCCGGTCAGCTGCCTGCCGGTCGCTGGTTCCCGCATCGGCAATGCCCACCTTGCGCGCCAGCGCGGCCAGTCGTTTGGCGCAGGCCTCACGATTGAACTCCAGCACATAAGGCAGCACGATGGCATTGGCACGGCCATGCGGCACCCCGTAGTGCGCACCCAGCTGGTGGGCAATGGCATGCACATAACCAAGGCCGGCCCGGTTCAGCGCCAGACCGGCGTAGTGCGAGGCCAGCCCCAGCGCCTCACGCGCCTCCAGATTCTTGCCATCGTGATAGGCAACAGGCAGGTGGGTAAAAATCATGCGGGTCGCGGCGCTCGCGTAGTAGTCGGTTTCGGCGTTGGCAAACTCGCTCATCCAGGACTCCAGCGCATGGGTCAGGGCATCGATGCCGGTGTCGGCGGTCACGCCACGCGGCATGCCCTGCATAATGAGCGGATCGATAGCGGTTGCCAGCGGCACGATACGCGGGTCGATGAGCAGCCCCTTCTGGTGGGTAACGTTATCGGAGATCACCGCGCCGATGGTCACCTCCGAGCCCGTCCCCGAGGTCGTCGGCACCACGAACAGCGGCAGCGCCGGCTGGCGCGACTTCAAAATGCCGATCAGCTCGCGCGGCGTCTTTTTGTTGGTCGCCGCCAGCGCGATAACCTTGGCTGCGTCGATGGACGAGCCCCCGCCCACCGCCAGCACCGCATCGCAAGCCCCCGCCCGCAGCGCCACCATGCCCTCGTCCACCACCGCAAAGGTAGGGTCGGGCGTCACGCCGGCAAACACCACCGGCTCGATGCCCAGAGCCCGCAGGCGCGCCGCAATGGGCTCCACCACGCCCAGCTTGACCAGCACCGCATCGGTAACAATCAGCACCCGCGTAACGCCAACGTGCGACACCGTGTCACACAGGCGCAGCGCCGACCCCGCCCCGAGCAGCACGATAGGCCGGGGGGCGGCGATCAATGTCGCCGCAACCTTGAGAGCAGCCAGCTTGGCCTTGGACTTTACGATGGTGGAAAGACGGGACATCAAGACGCTCCAGGGCCGCCGCAAAGGCGGATTGAAATGAGGGTGGCTACTACGGGGAGCCGGGCAAGCCGGCAAAATAGAGTAAAAGCTCTAATCGCAGGGATTATTGGCGCAAGCCCGGTCTCAAGTCAAGCGGGCCTGGTATGGTTGGAGAGTGAACGGCCAGAGAACAAAATGGCGAGGCTGTGAGGCTGTGAGGCTGTGAAAAAACACCCACCAGTCCAGCTACGGAGAGCTGTCCCCTCTCCCTCCGGGAGAGGGGCAGGGGTGAGGGACTGCGCTTCAAATTGGCCCCCGTCGCTAGTTTGGGCGCTCGGTCCCTCACCCCTCTTCCCGCAGGGAGAGGGGACACTTCATCTTTCTGACCCTGCTGCAGCGGCAGCGGCAAAACCAGAGCCCCCTCTACGCCGGCGGATTAATCACCACCTCCACCCGCCGGTTCTTCGCCCGACCCACATCACTACCATTATCCCCAATATAATTGCTGGCCCCATAGCCCACGGCCTGCAGCCGGTTCCCGTCAACACCCCGGCTTTGCAGATACCCCGCCACCGCGTTGGCCCTGTCCTGCGACAGCGCCAGATTGGCCGCCGGCCGACCCACGCTGTCGGTATACCCAGCCACCGTAATGCTGGTCTTGCTGTACTCCTTGAGCACGTCCGACACCGCGTCCAGCACCGGGTAAAAGTCAGCCTTGATGCTGCTCTGCGCGGTGGGAAAGGTGATATTGCCCGGCATCACGAGCGTGATCACGCCGGTATTGGGGTCCTTGTTGACGCCAACCCCCACGCCTTGCAGGCGTTCGCGCAGCTTCTTGTCCTGGTTGTCCATATAGGCGCCGACACCGGCGCCGGCCACGCCAAACAGGGCAGCGCCTTCCAGCGCACGCTTGCGGCGCTGTTCCGCATTACCGCCCGTGGCGGCCCCCAGCACGGCGCCGGCAAGGGCGCCTATCCCCGCGCCCTCAGCGGTCTTGCTGGTACGACTCTGACCCGTGTAGGGGTCCTGGGTGGTGCAGCCACTCAGGGCGACAGCCCCGCAAATGGCCGCGCTTAGCAGTAAACGCATGAAATTCTCCTGAGGAAATAGCGCCAGCCAAATAGCCGGCAAAAGGCCGGGGCATTAAAGCCCTCGGCGCAGGACGTCGTTGTAGCAAAATTGTCAGCTTTTTGAAAGCTTTCAGGCAGGCACGAGCAGGACTTGCGGGCAGCGAGCGCCACCCGGAATTTTCGGCCAAATGTGGTTTTCTAGAAGAAGCGCCCGAGGAAGCCGTAAGGACTCTTGCTGACAGCCACGCTGATGATAAAGCTGTAGGTCAGCAGACCGAGGAAAAACGAGGTCAGGCGCACACCCATATTGCCGCCCTTGAAGGCGGCCACGCCAAAGGCCACGTACACGAACAGGGCCAGCACCTTGACCTGCACCCAGAGCGGAATACCGCCCAGGCTGACGATCAGCACCGCCGCCGACAGCAGCAGCACGGTGTCGATGATATGCGGCAACACCCGCACAATCTTCGCATTGAGCAGGCTGGAGTCGTAAATCATCCACAGGCCGCGCAGGGCAAAAAACAGCCCGCTCAGACCCGCCGCCGCCAGATGAATGTGTTTGAAAACCGTATAGTAATTGTGCATCGTGTCCCCCCGGAACGCGCTACTGCTACCCCAAGCCCGGCTTTGTCGCAGAATCCCGGCCTGCTGTCAAAGGACTTGACGATCAGGCACAGATTTCAACGTTGACAGCGCCAAGCCACGCTTGGGATCATGCGGCCTTACTATTCAGGCGCGCCCGCGCCGAGGTTCTCCGTGCTGTTCGACAAGGTTCCCACCCCCTGCATCGGCGTCTGCTCCACCACTTTTGGTGATGTGGTCTGCCGGGGCTGCCGCCGCTACCTGCACGAAGTCGTGGACTGGAACCGCTATGGCGACGAGGCCAAGCGCCTGGTCTGGCAACGGCTGGAAGCCCTGCTGGCGCAGGTTCTACCGGCCTACTTCCGCATTGAAGACCCCGCCCTGCTGCTGAGCCAGATGCGCCACCAGCACATGGACACGCGCTACCCGGCCCCCTGGAGCCTGCTCTACGCCCTGCTGCGCGCCGGTGCGCGGCAAGACCCGCCGCTGGAGCTGTTCGGCGTGTGCCGCCTCGACCGCAGCCCGCGCAGCCTGCCGCAGCTGCGCGAACACATCAACGCCGAGCTTTACCAGCTGGCCTGCGCCTACTACGAAAAAGACCATCTGCGCGCCCTGGCCCGGCAGGCCAGCCTGCCCACCCCGCCCTGAGCCTGGCCCCTGAGCGCCTTGTTCCCCCGCTCACGTCCCCACCTGCATGGCCTACACTGAGCTTGCACGGCTGCTTTCCCGTTCCTGTTCAACCCGAGCCCAGCCCTCCCCCCAACTACCCCACCCACCATCACAGGAGCATATCATGAAGGTTCTGCTCGCCTGTGCGGCCCTGCTGGCCGTCCTCACATCACCCGCCACCCTCGGCGCCCCGACCACACCCAATGGCATGCCCAACCCCATGCCCAGCGCCCCACCCAATGTCATGCCCGGCACCCTGCCGGGCGGCAGTGTCGGCGTAGACCCAGCCACCCTCCAGCAACAGCAAATGCCGATGCAGGAGGAGGAGCAACGCGAGGAACGCGCCGCCGAAACCGAAACCATGAGCGACTCGCAACATGCGCTGGTGCACCAGTGCCGCCAGCAATTGCAGCAGCAGGCGAAATTTCCCGGCACCATCAAGCTGCTGTCGATCTCGCTGGCTGAACACGCCGACGGCGCTTACTTCAAGGGCCGCTTCACCGAGGGCGCCGCCAACGGCCAGCTGCAAACCCTGCATTTCCGCTGCCTTGTCAGTGCCGACAAGGGCAGCGTGGCGGGGGTGGAAGTGACGCCATAGGCGAACAATGCAAGCACAGAGTCATTGGCTGCGGTCCCGTGCGCGCCAAGCCAGGCTGTTGGCAACGGTTTCGCAGGGATGTGGGAAGTGCCGTTTCGCGTCGGGAGCGCAATAGCCACCCTGAACCCGCCGTATTGCAGCCCGGCCGGCCACTTACGCAAAACGGATAGACCCTGCCCGCTGCCACGCATACCATTCGGGCTCCCTTGCCCCGGAGCGCGCCGTGCGCCTTTTTTTTCTGTGTCTTGCACTGCCGGCACTCGCCAGCTTTCCTGCCCACGCTGCGGACAGCCGCGCAGGCAGTGCCGCCGGCACTGCCATCAGCGCCACCGTCAAATCCGTCCCCATCCCCGATGCCGCACAGGACGAGCTGCAACCCGAGCGCCTGCAACAGCGGCACATGGAGCAGCAGGTGGGCAGCCCCGCACTCGGCGACCGGAAAAATGCCCTGCTGGAGCAATGCTGGCAAATGCTCTACGAGCAGTCGCACAATATCGGGCCGGTGCATATTCTCTCGGTCAATATCATCGAAGAAGAGCAGGTTTACATCACCGGCAGTGTCAGCGAGCCTGATGCCGCCAGTGTGCCGCAAACCCTGCCCTACGAGTGCCGCGTCAGCGCCGACAAGAGCGTGGTGGAGGCGGCAACGGTCGGTGCCGGCCAAGGGAAATAGTGGCCGCCGGCTGACGCCCCTTGCGATCAAGCGGGTCTCTACCTACTGTAAAGGCGCAATCCCCGCGCAGGACATCCCATGCCGCACAAGCCCCATCATTTCCGCCCCCTGCTGTGGCTGGTGGCGCTCGCTTTTTTCATGCAGGCGCTGGACTCGACCATCGTCAACACCGCGCTGCCGGCCATGGCCCGCAGCCTGGGTGAAAGCCCGCTGCGCATGCAGTCGGTGGTCATTGCCTACATGCTGACCATGGCCACGGTCATTCCCGCCAGCGGCTGGCTGGCCGACCGTGTTGGCACCCGCCGCACCTTCTTCAGCGCCATCTTTCTTTTTACTGTGGGCTCCATGCTTTGCGCCGCCTCGCACACGCTCGACCAGCTGGTAGCCGCGCGGGTCTTGCAGGGCATGGGCGGCGCCATGCTGCTGCCGGTGGGTCGCCTGACCATCCTGCGCGCCCTGCCGCGCGAGCTTTTCCTGCCGGCCATGAGTTTCATCACCGTGCCCGGCCTGCTGGGCCCGTTGATCGGCCCCACCCTGGGCGGCTGGCTGGTGCAGTGGGCCAGCTGGCACTGGATCTTTCTCATCAACGTGCCCATCGGCCTGGTTGGCGGCATTGCCACACTCAAGGTCATGCCCGACCTGCGCGGCGAAGCGCGCCGCTTTGACCTTGCCGGCTACGTCCTGCTGTCCCTGGGCATGGTGACGCTCTCCATCGCCATGGACGGGCTGGCCGAACTGGGCCTGCGCCAGGCCACGGTTGTGGTGCTGCTGCTGTTTGGCTTTGCCTGCATCTGCGCCTACTGGCTGCACGCGGCGCGCAAGGCCGACCCGCTCTTCAGCCCGGAGCTGTTCACCGTCGTCAGCTTCCGCGTGGGTGTGCTCGGCAACCTGTTTGCCCGCATCGGCAGCGGCAGCATGCCTTTCCTGCTGCCGCTGCTCCTGCAACTGAGCCTGGGCTATACGCCGGGCCAGTCGGGCATGATGATGATTCCGGTGGCGCTGGCCGCCATGAGCGTCAAACGCATCACCACCCCCCTGATCCGCCGCTACGGCTACCGCCGCGTACTCGTCAGCAACACCATACTGGTCGGCCTGCTCATGGCCAGCTTTGCCCTGGGCGGCGCAGGTGAGCCACTGTGGCTGCGCCTGCTGCAACTGGCCTGTTTTGGCGCCGTCAATTCCCTGCAATTCACCAGCATGAACACCCTGGCGCTCAAGGACATGAGCCAGAGACTGGCCAGCAGCGGCAACAGCCTGCTCTCCATGGTCATGATGCTGGCCATGAGCCTCGGCGTGGCCTGCGCCGGGGCCCTGCTCACCGGCTTCAGCGACGTGCTGGGCAGCCCCGGCGACAGGCTGCCGGCGTTCCATGCCACCTTTATCTGCGTCGGCCTTATCACCAGCTGCGCCGCCTGGATATTCTGGCAGTTGCCCGACGACGAGCCACACCGCGAACACCAGCCCGATCTGGCCAGCATCAACGAGGGCTAACCGGTTTACCATCTTTGTCATCCTGCGATAAAGATGGTAAACCGGCTCTAAAGTAGAAAATTCAATGACTTGCCATGGTTACGACATGGTTCCGTCATATTGCTGCGTTTCAATGGGCCTGCTTTACCGGCTACAAGGAATTGGTCAGCCCAACTTGCAGGGATGCCCTGATATCGCGGTATGCTCCTCCCGCTACCGGCGCTGATAGCCGCCCGCCCCCCTCTTGGGCGGGCGGTATTTTCCGCCTCCCTTCTCTTTTCCCACGCTTAAATCCGGAAAATGCTGACCAGTGGTGCGGACAGACTGTCTACAAGCTGCTTCAATGCCGGCGCCAGGACTGTTTACGACACACCGTCGGTCATGAATCCCAGGACAGACGATGAGGCATTGGCAATATTTGTATAATACAATGTGCTTCGCAAATGAAGTGCCAATAGACCCATGGTGCATTTGCACAATATAATAATTTACGGGAATGCCCCCTCATGTTTGAAATTCACCCAATTGGGCACGTGTGCAGCGAGCGCACCAGCCTTGATGACGACTTTTGGGGCGGCACCGAGTCCTGCATCGAGCTGATCAGCCAGATGGAAGAAGCGGCGCTGGACGGCATCGAGGAATTTTCCCACGCCATCATCCTTTATTATTTTGATCGGGTAGACCCCATCCAGATCAGCCGGGGCGCCCGCCACCCCCGCGACAACCCCGACTGGCCCAAGGTTGGTATTTTTGCCCAGCGCGGCAAAAACCGCCCCAATCGCATCGGCACATCGGTAGTGCGCATCCTCCGCCGTGAGGGCCGCCGGCTTTACGTGGCCGAGCTGGATGCCATCGACAATACCCCGGTGCTCGACATCAAGCCGGTCATGCAGGAATTCATGCCCCGCAGCAAAATCCGCCAACCCGCCTGGTCACACGAGCTGATGGAGAGTTACTGGGAAGACCCGCAGGCAAAGCCGCAGCCCAAGGATTAGCCGGCGCCCTGGCCGGCCCTGGCTCGTTTTGCCGATCTTTGCTTTAAAGCCTGACAAGATCTGTGTCGCCCTGCGCTTCCCCTCCGGGCTGGTTCCCGGCGCAGGGCGATAAAGTTGGTGAACAGGCTCTTACAAAACAACCTTGTTGCCATCGATTAAAATCGGCCAGAATCATGAAGCTGTGGCCTTTTTCGCGGCGCGGGCTATGGTAGTCTAGACCCCGGCCGCCGCGGGGCTGCAGTGCCAGCCGTGGCGCCACGCAGCGACCGTAAAGGACACTGCCGTCGGCATGGCCGGGCTGACCAGAAAAAGGCAGCAGATAACAAGAGCTCAGGGAAAGCCCATGACAAGAAGAATGTACCTGCCAGTGTGTGCGGCGGCGCTTGCCCCGGTACTGCTGGTCAGCGCAATGGTCGCCAAGGCCGACACCAGCTACCCGGCCAAAGGCATGACCATGGCACAGGTTGCACGCACCTTCGGCCACCCCCTGTCCAAATCGGCTCCCTCCGGCCTGCCGCCCATCGTGCACTGGGTTTACGACGGCTTCACGGTCTATTTCGACCACGACCGGGTCATCTTCCATATCAAGCGCTCGTCGGCGGCCAATGAGGCCAAGGCCCTGGCTATCGCCACCAAAAAACCCAGGCTCAAGAAACACCCCGGCAAAGCCGCCAGGCCCGCTGCCGTGGCAGCCCTGCCGCTAGCCGCCGAGCCGGTCGAAGCGCTGCCAGCCCCCGTTGCCGCCGCGCCCGTTGCCGCCGCGCCCGTTGCCGCCCCCCCTGCCCCGACACCCGCCCCGGCCGCCGCGCCCGTTGCTTCCACCAGTCTTGCCGATCTGGTAGCGGCGGAAAAAGCGCGCAAGGCCGCGCAGCCCAGCGCGCCCCAGGCGACGGAAATGCAAGTGGTGAAAGCCGCCCCGGTCAGCAACGAGCCCATGGTCAAGGCGGTCACGCCCATGCAGGTCATGCGTGCCGGTCTTGTCCGCGTTTTCCACGAAGACAGCGGCCTGTACGCCGGGGTCGCCGGCGGCACCGGCAACTTCAGCAATTTCGCCACCGCGCAGTGCAACGGCGGCCTCGTCGCCAACGGCTTTGCGCCGGGCAGCTGCGGCAAGGCCACCGGTGATTCGGCGTTCAAGGTTTATGCCGGCTACAACTTCAGCCCCCTGCTGGCGCTTGAAGGCGACATTATCCAGCTGGGTAGCAGCAACTACGCGACCACCGTCAACCAGACCGGCATTTACCTGCAAAACGAGCAGATCGGCATCACGGGCAAGGTCAGCGCCCGCGCCCTCAACGCCAACATGGTGGTGAACTTCCACCCCGCCAAGATCGAAAAACTCACCGTGGGTGTCAAGCTGGGGGGCTATATGGCCTTCAACGACATTACCTCGACCGCCACTGGCAATGGCGTAAACCGGCTCGACAACATCAGCCACAGCTTCGTCAACGGCTCCAGCATGTTGGGGCTGGTGGTCAGCTACAAGCTCTTTCACGGGCTGGCGGCGCAGGCCGAATGGAACCGCTTCCGCGACCTGGGCCTCACCGCCGAGACCAGCAGCCGCGACGTGGATGTGCTGTTTGCGGGTCTCAAGTATACTTTCTAGCAGGCCCTCCGCTGCAACGCGCCATCCACGGAGGGTGGCGCGCCCCGCTCGCCAGTAACATTCCGGCAAATCCAATTGCGGTTACTACGGATATATTTCCCGAATTCTCTCTGTTAAGGTCCACATGCCATGCAGGAACTGAAAGTCCCCGAAGAACTGGGGCAGCGCCCCGATGTGCGCGAGATCGCCCGTATACTGGTGCAGCCCGACGGTAGCCAGAACTTTGTGCTGGAAGCCACCTTTCAGGAACCCCGTGCCTGGGGCCTGATCGCCGCCGAGCTGCTGCGCACCGCCGCCAATGCCTACGAAGCGCGGGGCGAAGACTGGGGCAAGAGTTTCGAGGACATGCTGCGCACGCTCTTCCGCGAGCTGAACAAGAACGTGGAGATGGAGCCCATGCCCCCGAGCCCCGTGCAATGACCGGCAACCGTTTTCACACAGCGATGTAACTTCCCTGCGGAGTACATCGCTTTTTTTTTTGCCTGCTATTTTTTTGGGTAGAGCTTCGCGTCAAACTCGTCCAGCGACGGAAAATGCAGGGGCTCCAGCGTATCCAGCTGACCCAGATAGTCGCGGTACTTGTCCAGCATGGCCTGCCGCGCCTCGGGGCTGATATAGGGCACATGGTAGGCCGCAAACGGTGGCAACACCTCCAGCCCGCAGTAATACAGCGTGCCGCGCAGCAGGGGCCGCAGCATCAGTTCCAGTTCGCCGTGCACCGCCTCCGGCCCGAACATATGCTCGCGGCCACCCAGGGTAAAAGCCACCAGCGCGCGCTTGCCTTTGAGCCCGCCCTTGTCGTAAAAGCGCAGGCCGCCATAACACAGGCCCGAAATGAGCACCCGGTCTATCCAGCCCTTGAGCATGGCCGGCTCGGAAAACCAGTAGAGCGGAAAGCTGAAAATGATCAGGTCCGCCGCCTTCAGCTTTTCCACCTCGGCCAGAATGTCCGGCGCCAGCCCACCCTGTTCGTAGCCATGGCGCTGCTCCAGCGCATACACCAGATAGTCGGGATTCTTGCGCGCTGCAAAATCGGCGGCGGAGGCCACAGGGTTCCAGCCCATGGCATAAAGATCGGACACCACCACCGTGTGGCCGGCGGCGCTCAGGGTGTCACGCGCCAGCTGCATCATGGAGGCGGTAAAGGACTGGGGTTCGGGATGGGCATGGACGATAAGAACGTTCACAAAGGCCTCGTAGCATAGGGGGTAGGCAAGACGGCGCAGGGCAGAATCTGACAGCGGATAATGTCACCTTGCGCCGGCCTTGCCAAGCAGCAGGTCTTGTTTACCAGGCTGGCGTTTTTACAGGCAGAGCCTCGCAGTGGCTTTTTTATGGCCGCGCCTGCGGCTATGCTTGGGGCCTGGCCCAGGATCTGGCCACCAAGGGAAGAAACCATGTCAGCCCAGTCAGGAATACTGCCCGCCATTTCCGCGCACGCGCGCTTTGTGGTCATCAACCTGCGCGAGCTGCCGCTGGACAGCCTCAAGCGTCAGGTGCAGCTGCTGGAAAGCACGCGTGAACGCCTGCGCGGCCAGCACGTCGAGGCCGGCCTCGTGTCGGTGCTGGCATTTGGCCCGGCGCTGTGGCTGAACCTGCGCAACCGCGCCCCGAAAGACCTGCACCCGCTGGTGCCCATACGCGGCAAGCAGACCATGCCGGCTACCGGCGGCGACGTTTTCCTGCACGTGCACAGCCAGCGCGCCGACCTGTGTTTTGCGCTGGTGCATGCCTTCCTCGCCCCCATCATCAGCGAGGTGGAAGTGCTGGAAGACGTCACCGGCTTCCGCTACCTCGACAGCCGCGACCTCACCGGCTTTATCGACGGCACAGAAAACCCCGTGAATGGCGCCGAGCGCGCCCGCGCCGCCCTCATCGGCCGCGAAGACCACAATTTTGCCGGCGGCAGCTACGTGTTTACCCAGCGCTACGTGCACCACCTGGACAAATGGCAGCACCTGAAGGTAGACGCTCAGGAGCACGTATTTGGCCGCAGCAAGCTCGACAGCATCGAGATGGACGACGAGGTGAAGCCGGAAAACGCGCACATCGCCCGCGTGGTCATCGAAGAAGACGGTGAGGAGCTGCAAATCGTCCGCCACAGCCTGCCCTACGGCAACAGCACCGAGGCCGGCACGTTTTTCGTCGCCTACACGCGCAGCACCACCATCATCGACAGGATGCTGGCGCGCATGTACGGTACCACCGACGACGGCCTGCACGACCGCCTGCTGCACTTTACCACACCGGTCAGCGGAGCCTATTTCTTTGCGCCACCCCAGGAAATGCTGGAAAGCGTTGCTGGCATAGGCTAAGAGGTCAACACTTGCTGCCGTGCAGGCTGCCGGGGAAAATACAGCCTATAGTCGGCATAACCGCCCAAGGATCGTCCGTCATGAATGATGTCAGTTTTCTGGATATTGACCTGTACGTCGAGTCCGAGCGTGAGGCCCCCGCGCTGTCGCGCAGCCTCAAGGCCGCGCTGGCGGTGAGCCGGCAAGACCAGGACCCCAACGGCCATGTCATGTCCTTCGGCAGCGGCTGGCCCGGCATCACGCCCGACGTGTGCCTGGCGCGCTACTGCGAGCTGATCGAACGCCTGAACATGGAAGCAAGGCGCGAGTGGGACGCCAGCCGCAGCAAGGTCTTCGACATGGGCTTTACCAGCGGCGACAGCCCCCTCAAGGTACACGCCGTGATCAGCGCCAAAACCCTGCAACGCATGGCCAGCATCGGCGCCGAACTGGTCATCACCTTTTACCCCGTCCGCACCGCCCGCCACCCCTGGCAGGCCCGCGTACTGGCCTGAGCACCCTGGCACAAAAGAGACCCTCTGCATGCTGATTGCCGGCTTCCTCCTCTCCCTCTTTGGCTGGCTCTTCAGCATCTGGCGCGGCATTCAGGTCGGCCTGCTCTGCGCCCTGCTGAACTTCTTCTTCCCGCCGCTCTCGCAACTGATTTTCTGCCTCTACGAGAAAAAAATCCGCACCCCCACCCTGCTCATGTTTCTCGGCTGGGGATTGATGCTCTATGGCGGCTGGGCCACCGTGCACGGCTTCATGCTGCAGCAAATGAGCGGCGGCGGGCATGGCATCGCGGTGTAATCCGGCCTGACGCAACGCTAACTCACATTCTTACAAATCCACTACACGCGCTCGCGATTTAACAGCAAAAATCCGTAAAAACGCCCACGGTGAGCCAGCGAAGCGCGCGCTTCAATGAGCGATGCCCATCTGGAAATCACCCTTACCCTCTGTCGGCGCCCTGCTGCTGGCCACCCTGCTCTTGGGCGCTTGCCACAAGGCCTCCGAAAGCACAAGCGCCGAAACCACGGCCACCGCACACATCATCCCCAAGCCTCCGAGCCCGGCCCCGATACAAAATCCCGTGCCGGGCCTGCAGCTGCCTGCCAGCTTTCGCGGCACGCTGTACTGCGCCGATTGCCGGGGCATAGACACCTACCTGGAGCTGCGCAACGACCACAGCTACCTGCTGGAGGAGCGCTACCTCGGCAGCAGCGACGACAACGGCCGGCACCGCTACACCATGGGCCACTTCGTGCTGGCCGGCGACAGGCTGCGCTTGCAGGCACGCGCCGACGCCATGCGCTACTGGCAGGTTTTCGGACCCCGGCGCCTGCGCGAGCTGAACCCTGCCGGCAGGCCGCTGCCGGGAGACAACACGGTGCTGATGCTGGACGACGAGCCCGTCCTGGGCAGTGGCCACCTGCTGCTGCGCGGGCACTATGTCTTTACCGACGACACCGGCTTTTTCCGCGAGTGCGAAACCAACCACAGCTGGCCAGTCGCTACCGCCGGAGCCAGCGAAGCACTGGACAGAGCCTACAATAACGCCATTACCGGCGACATTGATGATGGTGTCGTCTTCCTCACTGCCGAGGCCCACCTCGTGCGCCAACCCGCCGCCACCGGCAACCACAGCGAAGAAGCGCTGGTGATAGACCGCGTGATCGATTTGAACCACGACGAAGACTGCAAGACACCCCGCTGACGATCAGGATTCAATGGCAGGCTTGCGACCAGACCAGCTCTGGTTCATGCTGCGAAAAACCCGCTGGCCGTCGCCATGACCCCAAAAAAACTGCGTACTGCCATCCTGACCCTGCAAGCCCAATTTCTCGGCAGCCGGCAGGCATTGGCCAGCGGTGACATCGAAGCCCTGCACAGCCTGCGCGTCACCCTGCGCCAGCTCTGCTCCCTGCTCAAGCCCCTGGCCGCCCTGCCGACCTGCAGCGCGCTCTACGCCAGCGCCCGCGAGCTGGCCAGCCACAGCAGCCCCCTGCGCGACGAAGAAGTGCTCTGCGCCGAACTCACCCGCATCGCCCCTGCCCTCGCCGCCCGGCGCCAGCAGGCACTGGATGCCGCCTACCTCAGCTTCCGCCAAAGCCCCGCCCTGGACAGCTGCCAGCAGGCACTTGCAGATTTTCCGGGCAGCGCCAGCCTGCCCGACAAAACCGTGCTGGGCGCCGCCGTCGGCAGCACCCTCGGGCGCTGGCAGCGCCAGCTGCAACATGCCCTGGAAGAACAAGCCGCGCTTGAAGCCAACAGCGCCGACCAGCCCGCCAGCGAAGCCGCCGACCTCAACAAACACCGCCTGCGCCTGCTCATCAAACGCCTGCGCTACACCCTGACACTCTGGCAAAAACCCACGCCCGAAGCCTCAAGCCTGATACAGGCCCTGCGCCAGGCGCAAGATAGCCTCGGCGACTGGCACGACCGCGTGGTATGGCTGGCCCGCAGCCAGCAGGAAGCCGAACTGCTGCCTTTTGCGCCTGTCTGGGAAAGTGAAATGCAGGCCCATGCGGCATGGGCGGATTATCAGGTGGGGCAGTTGCAGAAGCCGTTGAAGCAGTGGCGGAAAAAATGGGAAAAATAGCGTAGGGCGGAACCGCGCAGCGTTTCCGCCGCATGTCGGCGCCCTGACCATATCGCTGAAATAATTCCTGACTGCGGCAAGCCACGTTGCCATACGGCGGAAACCCTTCGGGGTTCCGCCCTACGTGTACTGCCTTTTGCTCCTGCTTGGGAAAGTGAAATGCAGGCACGTGCGGCATGGGCGGATTATCAGGTGGGGCAGTTGCAGAAGCCCTTGCGCTTGTGGCGAAAAAAGTGAAACGTAGGGCGGAACCGCGCAGCGTTTCCGCCGCATGTTGGCGCCCTGACCATATCGCTGGAATAATTCCTGACTGCGGCAAGCCACGTTGCCATACGGCGGAAACCCTTCGGGGTTCCGCCCTACGTGTACTGGCATGTCGTGAAAGATTGGTAAGCACTCGGGTCGGACACCAGTAAGTAGCCGACAATAAAACAATAGCGTAACGCGTAAAACGGGAATCCTCCACAGCGCCGCCCTACATATACTTTTCCAGTCATTTTTATTTTTCTGATATTTTTAGGGTGCAGCTACCAAAACTCAACGCCAGTGAAGCTATGCAGGCAAAGAGAACGGCAATACCAAAGCCAGCATACATATTGGAGCGGGTTTTTCCATTGAATTTCAATGTGGCTGTTCTATTGAAAATGCTACTGGTCTCGGTAGAAATAACGTCACCAATATTGAATTCCTTGCAGGTGTTTACATCAGTTCTAATCTGTACGGTGCTACCCGCTGAAGTCAGAACGGAAACATCGCAGTGAGGAAAATTTGACCGCTGATAGCCTGAATAGTTTGGCCTTTTGTCGACAATGCGGCCATTGACAATACCCGGAGAGGTTCCTCCAAGATCAATGGCGAAGATGACGGCGAGAACAAAAAATACGGTAGCTAAAACCGGGTTTTCAATACGCATGTGTTACCCATGATTATGCTGCTCGCAGGGTGGAACCCCAAAAAGGGGTTCCACCGTATGCTAACCGGGCAACATTACGCCCGCAAACGCCGCGTCTTGAGCGTGCCCCAGCCACTGCTGACAATGGTATTCAGGAACGCCCAGATCGCCGATTCCTGCGGCTTCGCTTCCCGGCCATTGCCCAAACGCTTGAGCTGGCGCGAGTACCAGGCCACTTCCATCAGCCCCATTTTATCAACCATCTTGATGCCGGTCTTGATCGGCTTGACCTCGTGCAGCGGGTCCTGGCCGCGCAGCAGGCGCAGGGGGGCGTCGGGCTCGATGGCGAGGGCGCGGGCGATGCCGACAAAATCAATGGCGCCGGAACGCAGTGCCGTGTTCATGCCCTCGGCGCTGCGGAAACCGCCGGTGACCATGAGCGGAGTCGTCACGGCAGCGCGGGCCTTTTCCGCAAATTCCAGGAAGTAGGCTTCACGTGCCACGGTAGTGGCTTTTTGCCCGCTCTGCTTTACGCCGGCCATGGCGGGCGATTCGTAGGTGCCGCCGGAAATTTCGATCATGTCGATGCCGGCCGCAGCGAGTGCGCGGATCACGTCCAGCGATTCCTCTTCGCTAAAGCCGCCGCGCTGGAAATCGGCCGAATTGAGCTTGATACCGATGGGGAACTTGCTGCCCACCTGCTTGCGGATTTCGGCAAACACTTCAAGCACGAAGCGGCGGCGGTTTTCCGGGCTGCCGCCCCACTGGTCGGTGCGCACATTGTGCAGGGGCGAGAGGAACTGGCTGACCAGATAACCATGGGCGCCGTGTATTTGCACGCCACTGAAGCCGGCCTTCTGGGCAATGCGGGCGGTATTGCCAAAACGCTTGATGGTGTCTTCGATTTCGCCTTCGGTCATGGCGCGCGGCGCGTCAAAAAAAGACGAGAGTTGCTTGCTGAAGGGCACGGCGGAGGGCGACACGTTTTCCTTGTTCAGGCCCTTGGGCGACTGCTTGCCGGGGTGGTTGAGCTGCATCCACAGGGCAGCGCCAGTGCGGGTGCCGGCGGCGGCCCACTCGCGCAGCAGGGGCAGGTCGGCCTCGTCTTCAATGGCCACATTGCCCGGCTCGCCGAGGGCGCGGCGGTCGATCATGACATTGCCGGTGATGTGCAGGCCGATGCCACCCTGCGCCCAGCGCCCGTAAAGCCGCACCAGCGCGGGGGTAACATGGTTGTCCATGGTGCCCAGGGCCTCGCTCATGGCCGACTTCACCAGTCGGTTCTTGATCACCGCGCCGCTGGGCAGGGTGAAGGCTTGATTCAGCAGGCTGGGGGTTTCGGTGTGGTTCAGGGGCTGGTTCATGGTGGTGCTTCCGGGTGCTGGTGGCGATGGACACAAACTAATCCACATTTCGATACTTGTCAAACTCACAAACTGTGTCACACTAGGCCCATGCAGTAACACCGATGAGAACCCCATGAAAATCCCTAGCCCCGGCTCCGAACTGAAAGACCTGGCCCAGGCCTTCAAGGCGCTGTCCAACCCCAACCGGCTGGCCATGTACCTGGAACTGCTGCGGCACAATGAAACCAACGTCAAAAGCTGCGGCCTGGCCGAGCTGATCGACTGCCTGGACATCGGCGCGCCCACCGTGTCGCACCACACCAAGGAGCTGGTCAGCGCCGGCCTGATCGAGGTGGAGCGCGAAGGCAAGTTTATCCGCTGCCGGCTGAACGAGCCCATGCGCAAGAAGCTGGTGGGGTTTTTCCACGGCTGAACGCTACACTGATGATGCCGCTGATCGTAGGGTGCAATAAGCGTAGCGCATTGCACCGTGGAGCCTGAATACGGCGCAATGCCCTTCGGTTATTGCGCCCTACTCATTGCACAAGCCTCAACATTCTCCGTGATCGTAGGGTGCAATAGGCGCAGCGCATTGCACCACGGAGGCTGAATACAGCGCACGTGACTTAGCGCACAAGGAATCCCGATGAACCTGCGTATCCATCACCTGAATTGCGGCACCATGTGCCCAGCCTGCGAGCGCCTCATGAACGGCCAGGGCAGCTGGGTGCAGCCCTCCACGCTGATCTGCCACTGCCTGCTGGTCGAAACGCCGGAAGCGCTGGTGCTGGTGGATACCGGCCTCGGCAGCCTCGATGTGATGGCGCCAAAAGCCCGCCTGGGCCGCGTCTTCAACGGGCTGATGCGCCCCCGCCTGAGCCTGGCTGAAACCGCCCTCGCGCAGATCAAGGCGCTGGGCCACGACCCGCGCGACGTGCGTCACATCGTCACCACCCACCTTGACCTCGATCACGCGGGCGGCCTTTCGGATTTTCCCGAGGCCAGCGTGCACCTCTACAAGCCGGAACTGAACGCCGCCCTGCGCCCCAGCCTGCGCGAAAAAGCCCGCTACCATGCGGTGCAGTTTGCGCACCAGCCCAAATGGGTGCCGCACGACGACCAGGGCGAGAACTGGTTTGGCTTCGAAAGCATACGCGCCATTCCCGGCCTCAGCACCGACGTGCTGCTGGTTCCGCTGGTCGGGCACACACGCGGCCACACCGGCGTTGCCGTCAAGAATGGCGAGCGCTGGCTGCTGCACTGTGGCGATGCGTATTTTTATCGCGGCACGCTGGAGCCCGAGCCGCATATGCCGCCGGGCCTGGCGCTGATGGAGCTGGCCGTGCAGACCAACAGCAGGCAGCGTCTGCACAATCAGGCCCGCCTGCGCCAGCTGGCCGCCACCCATAGCAAGGAAGTAGATATTTTCTGCGCGCACGATCCGGTGGAATTTGCCCGACATACGGCGAACAATCCCTGACCTGTGCACCACAACACCCCAGCCAAGGAGAGCTTCATGAGCCTGCGTATCCATCACCTGAATTGCGGCACCATGTGCCCCGTGTGCGAACGTCTGATCAATGGTCAAGGCAGCTGGACCGGCCCCGGTCGCATGGTCTGCCACTGCCTGCTGATTGAAACCCCCGAAGCGCTGGTGCTGGTGGATACGGGCCTTGGTACTGCCGATGTGGTCGACCCGCGCGCCCGCCTCGGCCGGCCCTTTATCGGCCTGACCCGCCCCCGGCTGAATCTGCAGGAAACCGCACTGGTGCAGATCGAAGCCCTGGGCTATTCCGCGCGCGACGTGCGCCACATCGTCACCACCCACCTCGACCTGGACCATGCCGGCGGGCTTTCCGATTTCCCCGAAGCCGAAGTGCACCTGTTCAAGCCCGAGCTGGAGGCCGCCATGCACCCCAGCTGGCGCGAAAAAAGCCGCTACAGCCGGCCGCAATTCGCGCACGGCCCCAAGTGGCACGCGCACGAAGTCGAAGGTGACAGCTGGTTTGGTTTCAAAAGCATACGCGCCATTCCCGGCCTCAGCACCGACGTGCTCATCGTCCCCTTGCAGGGCCACACACGCGGCCACAGCGGCGTGGCGGTGAAGGATGGCGACAAATGGCTGCTGCACTGCGGCGACGCCTATTTCAACCACGGCACCTTGCAGGCCCAGCCAGAAATTCCAGCGGGCATCGCCTTGTTTGAACGCCTCGTGCAAATGGACGCCGCCCAGCGCATCCACAACCAGACCCGCCTGCGCGAACTGGCCGCGCAACACAGCGATGAAATCAATATTTTCTGCGCCCACGATCCGGTGGAATTTGATCGGCAGCTGGGGGTTTAACCGTATTTTTCGGTATTCGTAGGATGGGTATCGCGTTCGCTCCACCCATCCTACGATTATTGCGCCTACTCTTGCGATGACTCCGAACTACCCTGCGGCGCGGCCGCCTTTTCTTTCACCGCTCTGGTCGGGAATTTGGACTGGATTTTAAATTCAGGCACAATCAAGGCGCCCGAGCCCGCAGCAGGAGTTTTCTCCGTTTTTATACTGGGCAATGGCACTTTTTCTGTCAGGGCCTTTACCAGCAGCTGCTTGCCGGAGTGCGCCGTCGGTGCAGGCTGAGCGCCCTTGGTCTTGGCTTTCACCTTTGCTGTTCCGGGCAGCTTCGCCGTTCCGGAAATTTTTGCCTTCCCAGCCGCCGGCTTGACCACCACGGATTTCGCCGCCACACCCGGCGCAACGACTGCTTTTGGCACAAGCGCTTTCTGCACGACCGCCTTTGGCACTGCCACCTTGGGCGCCACGGCCGTCGGCGCAGCCACCTTCGGCAGCACTGGCCTCACAATCAGCTTCCCCGGCACTCCCCCCAGCACCAGCCGGCTCTTGAGCGTCGGCGCCAGCACCTTCAAAATCTGCACCGGCAAGGCGCTGGTGAATTTGTAATCCGCTGCCTTCGGGCCGGCCACATAAGCGACCAGCGTACCGAAATAATGGTCGCCTATATAAAATACAAATGCGCCGGAGCGGCTGACCACGCGCGCCGAGGTCATGGCGCCGCCGCGCGCAAAGGTCTTGAAGCGGTTATCGCCGGTGCCGGTCTTGCCACCCACCACCACGTGCACGCTGCCGTCGGCGGAATCAAACGCGCCGGCCACGCGGTGTGCCGTGCCCTTGTCCACCACTTCCGACGTCACCTGCCGCACCAGCTGCGCAATTTCCGGACGCAAGACCTGCTCGCCCCTGGCCTGCGCCGGCACCATCACGGTGTCGTAGGGCGTGCCAGCGGCAAAATGCAGGCTGTCGATATAATTGGTCGGCATGCGCACGCCGTTATTGACCAGAATGCCCATCAATTCGGCCAGCGCCGCCGGGCGATCCGCCGAGGCGCCGAGCGCGGTGGCATAGGAGGGCACCAGCGAATCAAAGGGATAGCCCAGCTGTTTCCAGGCCTTGTGCACCTGGATAAAGCCTTCCACTTCCAGCAACTGCTTGATGCGGCTGTCCTGCTGGAACTTGCGGTGGCCCTTGAACAGCCACTGGTAAACCTCCTGACGCTCGCCGGCGCTGGCCTTCACCACATCGCCAATACGCGCATCGGGGTGCTCGCGCAAATAGGCCAGCAGCCACAGTTCCAGCGGGTGCACACCGGCCAGATAGCCGCGATCCTGCAAGTCGAAACGGTCAGGCCCGTAGGTATCGTAGAGCTTGTCGGTCTCGTCCCTGTCCAGCTTGTCATTGGGCAGGTAATTGGCCAGGAAGGCGGCAAACTGGTCCTTGTTTTCGTGCGGGGCAATGCTGCGGAAAATCACCGCCAGCCGCTTGGGTGTCAGGTGAATATTCTCCAGCAGGGTGTCTTCCGAATCCTGCACATTCTTGCCCTGGTATTTGCGATAAAACTCGGCAAGGAAAGTCTGGCCTTCATGGTCGGCAAAGCGTTGCAGATAACCGACGCGGCGCGGATCATTTTCATCATCCAGCAGGCTCTCGTTGGTACCGGCGGACTGGTCCATGTAGTAGTGCACCACGTCGCGCATGAGGCGGATATAGAGCAGGTTCACCGAGCGCTGCGTACCCTCGCGTATGGTCAGAATACGGCTATTGTCAGACTTGTCAAAATTGCCGAAACTGTGCATGCCGCCGCCGGTAAAGAAGCGCTCACCGGGGTTGGCGGAATATTTGCGCTCCAGCGAGGCCTGCAACATGGGCATCAGGCTGTGGTCAGGTGTCTGCACCAGATAATCAATGGCCCAGCGCCGCAGCACAGATTCGTGCTCGCTCGCCGGAATGGCGGCCAGGGTCTTTTTGTCCACGCCCGCATACTGGTCATGCAACTCGGTAATGATTTCCAGGTAATTCACCAGGGTACGCAGCTTGGCAGTAGAGCCGAGATCAAGCTTGGTGCCCTCGTTGATGTCGAAGGGCTGGTCGAAATTATCGGCCTGCACACGCACTTTGTTGCCGGTCGGCGTTTTTTCCAGCAGCGTAAAGCTGTAGGTCACACCCTCGGGCGCCCCCTGCTCCAGCAGGTGCTCGTCCCCCAGGCCCACCGACTTGGCATAGACCGGGTCACGCAGCTTGAGCAGCTGGTCGGTGACTTCCTGTTGCAATTGCGCGTCTATCGTGCTGTTCACGCTCAGGTCGAGGCGTTCCAGATCGTAAATGCGGTCCACGCCCAAGAGGGGCGTCAGCTTGTTGCGCACCGCATTCACGCCCTTGCTTTCAACCTGCGAAGGCGGCGGCATGCGCACCTGCTCCCGCTGCTGCTTGAGCGACTGTTGCAGGGCCGCGTTGCACAGCTCGGGGCTGATGGTGCCGTCCTTGCTCATCAGGCGCAGGTAGGAATTGGTCAAGCCCTCCAGCACCTTCATGTCGCCATCGAGAAAATACGAAGGGCTGCGCTGCGACACGAACAGGCTCAGCGCCTCCTTGTAAATCAGTGCGCGCTGCTGCACCGGCGCCTTGGGGTTGTTGAGCAGGTAGTTGACCTGCGTGAAATCGCGGCCATACCAGGCCCACATGCCGTCGCCAATGCCGGCAATCTCGCCAAAGCCGGGGCGCGCCGCCAGCGGCACGGTATTGATGTAGTCCAGCACGATCTGGTGCCGCGCCGTGGTGGTGTCTTCACCAGCCATATAGGCGCGCAGCGAGGCCGACATCATCTGCCGGAATTTTTCCCGCGCCGAGCCGGTGCGGCCATCGGGCGAATGCCGGTATTTTTCTATCTGCGTGGCCAGGGTGCTGCCACCGGGCTGCCGGTGGGCGGAGTTGAAGGGGTGCGAGGCCATATCGAGCAGGGCCTTGCCAAAGCGGCTCCACTCCACAGCCGGATTGCGGCGCGGCTCGTTCTGGTCCAGCAGGGTATGGTTCTCGACATAGAGCAGCGAGTGCACCAGCGCCGGTGGCAACGCCTGGAAATCCGGGTACACGCGCACGGGGTCATGGCTGGCGTGCATGAGCACGTTGCCGCTGTCGAACAGGCTCAGGCCGGCCTGGTCTTTTTCCCGGTAGGGAATGGTATAGCCCCGGTCCGCCAGGCTGCGCATCGGCGCCGACTGCCGCGCCTGCGCACCTACCGTGTAGCCGCGCGCCTGCAGGCGTTGCACAAAGTCCGGCAGGTCGGCATAGCCCAGGCGCTCGTCATAAGGCCCGCCCGGATCGGGGAAGTGGATGGTGGAGCTGCCACCCGGCTTGACCTGGTAGCTCACGCCGCTGTCCATGTGGGCAAAGAAGAAGGCCTGCAGGCGCGAGCTGCGGCACTCGTCCAGAGACAATACGAGAAGGACGAGGACCACGCCCAGCAGGATGATGCGAACCCGGCGCCGCCGCCGCGACGGGCTTGCCTTCCCTGGCAGAGAGCCTGGCAGTGAGTCTTGTTCAGCAGCGGCCATTACGCAAATACACCAGAATAAGGTTGTAGACTTTCCTTCCGCCGCAGCGCCCGCTCCCGGCGCCAGTGGGGAAGAACAGCCGCCCGACTGCCATCCCCACCTCACAACAGATGTGGCCAGCGTGGAATATACCACCTGTACACGGGCATTTGTTGATGCTCTTTGCAAACCGCCTGTTGCCTGGCGCCCGACAAGCACGCACATTTTCACCAGCCGGTAATCTGCCGGCAACAGTCGAGCACTTCACTGCCGGGGCGGACATTCATGCCCCGCCAGCATCTTTTCCCCCTCTGTCAAATCGCGGCGTGATAGCGCCCGCCACCCTCAGGCCCTGCCTGCCGACATTATAGCCCGCCCGTGCCGGCGGCCACCCGCTGTACACGACCCCGCCACCAGCTCATGACACCCAGACCCAGCAGCAAGGCCAGCTCCGCAGGATCAAGCGCCCCGCCCGAGTGCTTGAAATTGTCCACCCGGTTCCAGTTCTGGTCCTGTGCCGGCGGCACGCGGGGCAAGGGGCCCGGCCCCGCCTCCGGGCTGGCCGGATCGGCCACCAGCACACTGTCGGCAGACACCGCATTGGCCATGTCATAGTGGTCAAATTTCACCAGCACGTCCGACAGTTTGTTGCCAAAATCCTGTGTCGCTGCCACAAGACCATCTATGGACTCCTGTTCCGGCTCGCTGCTCTCGGCCACATAGCGCGTAGACCAGCTGGTGCGCTCGTCGCTGCCGCTCAGGCGGAAGATGATGGCATTGCTGGGCACATGGATGACCTTGCCGTCCACATAGGTCGTGGTCGTCAATTTTATTCCCGGCACAATAAAATCGCCGATAATGGTCGCGTCCATCAGGGCCAGGAATCCGCTCTGGCTGCTGCGCTGATCCTGCTCATAGGACAGCGTTATGACAATATCGGCGCCATAGAGTGCCGCCAGCTGCGCCAGCGTCATGCGCGCCTGCTTGTCTTCCGGCGTGACCACGGTGACATTGCTGACATATTTCCGGTTTTCCAGCAGCTTTTTCTTGAGCTGCGCCGCCGCCTTGCTCAGCGTAGTGTCCGGCATCAGGTTCGGAAAGCGCGGCGGCACCATGAGAATGGCGACCGAGGCCGGCAAGATCAGCGGCTTTTTTTCCGGCACGCTCAGGGAGTCCTTCACCGGTGCCAACATGGCACTGAGGTGCATGGACGCCGAGCTGCGGTTGGGTAAAACCCCGCAGGCAGAAAGCATCATGCTGAAAAGCAGCACACAGACCAGCGGTATTCGGGCAATTTTCATGTCTGACATCTCCATATGATCACGTTGTTGTTAATAAAACCGCCAATCCGGCCACCCGGACTCTGTTAACACCTGTTTTCAAGCTCTGCCCCTTGAAGGCGGGCTACCGGGAGCAGGCCCGCGGTGCCAGCGTCATCAGTACAACATATCGATATAACTAAATTTTTCGATATATAGGGGAAAAAGTTGGGATTTATATACTTAACTCCCCGCCGGCTGAAAGTGCCTGTTTTCGCTGTATTCCCCCGCCGTCCCCGCGTTCGCGGGAATGACGATGGGAACAGGGTACTCAAGTATATAAATCCCAAAAATTTCAGCAGTTGTCCACGATATAGGTCTGCACATTGCCCAGCACTTCCAGCAGATAGGGCTTGTTGATGCGGAACCATACCTCCTTGCCACGCTTTTCAGCCAATAACACCCGCGCCTCACGCAGCAACTTCAGGTGGTGCGACACGGTGGAGCGCGCCAGGGTGGACTGCTCGGCGATCTGGCCGACATTCAACTCCTCGCCGGCATCAAAGAGCATGAGCATACGCTGGCGGTGCTCGTCGCCCAGGGCCGTGAACACCCGCGACATGTCCTGCCACTCCACCGGAATGTGGCGGCCATAGTCTGTTCTCACTAGTGCTTCCCCTGCGCCCTTGTCATATCGAAAATATTAGTTATATTGTCATGTAAGCACAAGCCCTGCCCGGCAAAAAAAAACAGTTGGCAGGCCCTCTGCCCTGCCGGGACAGGTATTGCCATGACCCATCGCCTGCTTTACCCCTTGCACTCTCTGGTAAAGGCCCTGATCTGGCCTTTTGCCGGCCTCTTCGGCGCGGCGCTGCTCTATGCGCTGGCCGTGCTGGTGCTGGGCCTGATTCCGCTCAACCGCGACTTCCGCCAGTCGCCCGACGGTATCGACATCTACATCAGCTCCAATGGCGTTCACGCCGACCTGCTGCTGCCGATGCAGTCGCCGGTGCAGGACTGGCGGCAAATCCTGCCCTCCAGCGACTTCAACCAGGCCGATCCCGCCGACAACTACCTCGCCGTCGGCTGGGGCGACCACAACTTCTACCTCAACACCCCCACCTGGGCCGACCTGAAGGTCTCCACCGCGCTCAACGCGCTCAGCGGTCACGACGGCAGCCTGCTACACGTAGAGCCAGTGCCACGCCCACAGCCCTCGCCCCGGCTGCGCCATATCCGCATCAGCCCGCAGCAGTTACGCCTGCTCGATGCCTATGTGCTGGGCAGCTTCGCCCTGGATGCCGCCGGCCACCCGCAAAAAATAGCAGGCGCACACTATTACGCGCACGATGCCTTCTATCTCGCCCACGGCGCCTACAGCCTGTTTACTACCTGCAATGAATGGGCGCGCACGGGTCTGTCCAGTGCAGGAATACGCAGTCCGGTGTGGTCGCCGCTGACCTTTGGACTCTTCCGGCAACTGCCCGACAACGACATATCCACAACGCATTGAGGCAGTGTCAGACAAGTTATACCCGGAAGCCGTGGATAACCATGCGGACAAGCGCCCCGCAAGCACCGGAAATCCCCGGAAGCGCTGGCTTGCAGACGATTGTCTGTTTTTCCAGCAGCCCCCGACAAGGAGGTGGAGCACATTAAAAAACCCTGTATTTCCCGGTAAAAACACGATTTTTTGACTTGACCGCGAGCACAAAATCCCGGCCCTTTTTCAGCATCGTAACCGGCCTGCAATGTTACTGCCTTATCCGCAATTACCGTGGATAAGTCTGCGGACAACCCTCCATGAAACCCGTGAAACACCCGCTGTCACTCGCTGTGTCGTCATTGTGTAATATTTCAGCAATTCGCCGTTTCGCCATTTTTTTGTACATAAATCGGGCAAATAGGATCAACAGACCAGGGTTTCCCACAGGCCGACATTATTTTCCCCGGAGTATCCACCGAATGCGTGGATAAGTCGGCGGACAAGCCCGCATGAAACACGTGGAACGACCGCCAGTGCTGGCTTTCAGGGGATTGTGTGATTTATCACCAGTGACAGTGTGCAGGTTGTTTTTTCATCACCCGCCCGTTATGGTCAGCAGGGAACCCCGACAAGCAACACCCGTCACGCAGGAAGCACGCTCATGGACAAAGACAACCTGGCCAGCCACATACGCCCTCATCCTGACTTTCCCGAGCCGGGCGTTATTTTCCGCGACATATCGCCCCTGCTGCGCGATCATTTCCGCGACACCATCGACCTGCTGGCCGGGCAGTTCAGCACAGCGGAATGGGCCGGCATCGACGCCGTGGTCGGCATCGAAAGCCGGGGGTTTATCCTCGCCTCCGGCCTTGCCTACGCCCGCGACAAGGGCCTGCTTATCGTGCGCAAGCCGGGCAAACTGCCGCCGCCCCTGCACACGGTGTCGTACTCGCTGGAATACGGCAACGACTCCCTGCAAATGGCCGCCAGCGTCGACGCCCACCGCGTGCTGATCGTCGACGACGTGCTCGCCACCGGCGGCACCCTGCGCGCCACCTGCCACCTGTGCGAGAAATCCGGGCACAGCATTGCGGGCATTACGACCCTGATCAATCTTGCCACGCTAAACCAGTTCAACTGGAATGGCTTGGCGGCACGCAGCCCGTTTATATTTTGAAGGGATTGTCGTGCACGTGCGGTCACCTGCTTGATTGGGAGAAATCAGCGTCTCGGCGCTTGGCGTTCTTTAGTCCCCTCTCCCTTCGGGAGAGGGCTAGGGTGAGGGGAATCTGGCACTGACCCGATTTTTTCCACTGACCCCACAAGGCAACATGTCCTAAACTCTCACGACATATTCACGGTAAACCCCAATGCCCAAAAAACTCCTGCTGGTCATGGCCCTGTCCCAGGAAAATGCCGGCAACCGCCTTGGCGCACTCGGCCACGACATCATCTATACCGGCGTCGGCAAGGTTAACGCCACCTTGCACCTGTGCACCGCGCTGACGGGCCGCGACCTGCAAAACCTGGTCGTGATCAATCTCGGCTCGGCCGGCTCCCACGTTCACGATGCCGGCGCTGTCATCTGCGCCACGCGCTTTTTCGAGCGCGACATGGATGCCACCGCGCTCGGCTTTACGCTGGGACAAACGCCCTTTGAAGAACACACCTATCTCGACAATGGCCTGGCGATTCCGGGTATGCCGCAGGCCGCCTGCTACACCGGCGACAGCTTTGTCACCAGCCGCCACCCCAGCCTGCGCTTTGATATCATCGACATGGAAGCCTACGCCCTGGCCAAGGTCTGCCGACACTTCGGCGTGCCTTTTCTGGCGCTGAAATTCATTACGGATGGTGCAAATGGACATGCGGCGGGAGACTGGGTTGAGTCAGTCGTGATGGCAGCAGACAGGCTGTGTGAGGCGCTGGAAGAGGCAATACCGCATTTGTAGGGCGGCCGGCCGCTCCCGGCGCAGCGCGGCACTACCTACATCCCTGTTGGGAGGAACCGCGCAGCGTTTCCGTCGCATGGGCAGGGGCACTATTGGCACAATGATGGCCTTGCCTGCATCACAGCCAAACATAATTCTGGTGGTAGCATTTGAGCACCAACATACGGCGGAAACCCTTCGGGGTTCCGCCCTGCGAGCTGCGATGCTCGGTCATTAACTGAGCTACAAAAAATAAAGCCAAAACATAAAAGAAAATCCGTCACCCCCGCGAACGCGGGGCCCAGCGCCTGTGCTGTCAGCGGCGTAAACTAAAGGCATTTGCGTAGCATGGGCCAGTCGTGCACGGGCATGGCTCACCCTACCCCCCCCTCAAAACTTCAAATTAAAATCCTGCGACACCACCACCGCCCGGCCGGCATCCACCGCCGGGGCAAAATGCCAGGTCTTTTTCAGCTGGTCGATAATGCTGCGGCGCACGCGCGGATCCACGGCTTTGTTGGCAATATCCACGCCCAGGCTGCCGTCGATGCCGATGGTCACATGCACGGTGATGACGCTGCCGGCCACCTGATCCAGCAACTCATCGGGCAGCACCGGATCGGGATTGCTGAGGGCGATGGGGCCATGGGTTTCCACGCCAGCCACGGGCCGGGGCGCGGGGGCCGCTGCCACGGGTGGCGGCGGCGGCGGTGGTGCGGGCGGCTGCGGGTGGCTCTCGGCCTGCGGGGGTGGCGGCGCGGGCACGGGCTCGGCCAACTGCGGCTGCGGCACCGGTTGCGGCAAGGGCAGCGCCTTGGGCGGCGGCGTCTGCGGGCGCGCAGCGGGCGTCTGCACCTCGGGCGGTAACTCCACCAGGCGCTCCTCCACCACCTGCGGCTGCGGTTCGGGCGCTACGGGCCGGGTCAGGAAATAGCCTACGCCCCACAGCGCCAGCACCCAGCCCAGCGCCGCCACCGGCAGCGCCTGCCAGAAGCCGTTGTCGTGGCGGCGGGTGGCGCTGTTATTCATGCTTCACCGCAATCAGGAAATGCCGGGCGCCCGCGCTGCGCGCCTGCAACATGGCCTGCACCACCAGCCCCTGCGGCGCATCATTGTCGGCGGAAATAATCAGATCACCCTCCGCCCCCAGCAGCGGCCTTACGGTGTCGGCGAGCGTGTCGAGCGTCACCGGAATCTTGTTGATGAAAATCTGGCGGTCGCGGGTCAGCGTGAGCGTCACCGGGGTCGGCGTGCTCAGCATTTCCGCCTTGCCCTGCGGCAGGCTCACCGGCAGCGAATTCAGGTTCTGCATGGTCAACGAGGCCAGCATGAAGGTGGCCAGCAAAAAGAACATCACATCGATCATGGGAATGATTTCGATGCGGCCCTTTTTGGACTCGCGCGATTTACGCCGCTTCATCACGCCCGTCCTGCTCGTCAAGGCGGATATGGTCGATGATGCGCGTGCCGAGCCGCTCCATTTCGTCCAGCACCTGCGCCTGCAGGCGGGAAAAATAATTGAAGGCAAACAGCGATACCAGAGCGATCAGCAGGCCGATGGCCGTGGCGATCAGCGCCTGCGCCACACCGCCGGTAACACCGGTGGGGTTTACAAGGCCGTTGCCGCCAATCAGCTGGAAGGCGTGCATCATGCCCAGAATCGTGCCGAGCAGGCCCAGCAGGGGCGCGGCGGTGACGATGGTTTCCAGCACCCACAGGCGACGGCTCAGGATTTTTTCCAGCTGCTGCGCCTCGTCGGCCGCGCGCGATTCCGTCCACCAGACGGGGCGCGTGCGGTTGGCGACAATCACGGTAAAAAAGCGCCGGAAATAGTTGCCTTCCGGCAACGCCGTCAGGCTGCTTTCCAACTCCTTCCAGTTGAAGCCATAGGTTTCGACCAGATTGAGCAGGGGCTCCGGCAGGCGCACCAGCCGGGCATAAATCAGGCCCTTTTCCAGCATCACGGCCAGCGCAATAATGGCGAGCAGGGAGAGTGGCACCATGATGCTGCCCCCCAGCTTGAACGCCACCCAGATATCATTCAAATCCATTACGGTACTCCGGTGTGCGGGCGCAGGGCGCCGCGCTTCTATAAACAAAACAGGTAAAACTTTATGCACTGGCCCATGCCACGCCAGCGTCCCCTCTCCCGGAGGGGTAGGGGTAAGGGACGGACTTTGCACATACCACCGCCAGTGTTAAGGCGTACCTCAGCCCCTCACCCCTGCCCCTCTCCCGGAGGGAGAGGGGATGAGCCGGCGGGCCTGCACCAGCATTGCCTTAAAACGCTTGAAATCCCTCAAAAACTCTTGTTAACACTCAGGAAATACCCCCTCTGCGGCCCATACTGCGGCGCCCCAACCCCCACGCCCGATCCATCACGTATTTCATAAACGCGATCCAGCAGATTGACCACGCTCACGCGGCCTTCCACCTTGCCGACCATGGCCAGATCAAACGTGCGCCGTGCCGAGAGGTTGACCTGGGTATAACCCGGCAGGTGGGTGCTGTTACTGGGGAAGAGTGCCGTGGGCGGGTCATTGCGCAGGCCGCTGCCAGCAATAAAGTCGGCCGCATAGGTGGTATCCCACCACATATACGATGCGCCGCCCGAGGCCGCCAGTGTTTCATCGTGGTCGAGGTGTATCCACGTGTTGGCAATATAATTCAGTTGCTCCTGCGCAACGGCCGGCGACTCGCCCACCGCAGCAAAGGCATACTGGCTGGACACCAGGTCCTTGCCCAGCGCCTCGGAATGCGCCACGTTGAAGTAGGCCGAGAAATTATCCTGCCTGAAATTGGCGGTAAATTCCTGCCCCGCCACCTTGCCCTCGGCATAATTGAAGGGCGTAAACAAAACCGCCGGCCCGAACTGCCCTTCATCCAGCAGGTTGGTGGCGTGCTTCAGATAGGCGTCCAGCCCCATGGTCAATTGCGGGGTGAAATTGTGGCTGATGCCCACGTCGTAATAGTCGTCGCTTTCCGGCTTGACCGTACCATTCGTGGAGAGCGCCGGCGCATCCGTCGTGTTCTGCGCCTGCGCAATGGTCGCACTGGTCACCAGCTCGGTGGGCGGCGGCGTAAAATAGCGCGCAAAGCCGGCGTGCAGGGTGGTATCCGCCGTCAACTGGTACACGGTGCCAAGGCGCGGGCTGAGCTGGTCGGCACGCACATAGGCATTCACCTCATCGTAACGCGCACCGTAATTCACGGTCAGCCGGTCTGTTGCCTTCCATTCGTCCTGCAGATAGACCCCTTCCAGGTAGGCGTTCTTGCTACCGTCGGCAGTAAAGCTGGTGGGCGTGGTCTCCGGGTTGCCGGAGCCATCAAGTGGAAAGGCATCAATGGTATTGTCGCTCACCAGCTTTTCATCGCTGAGGAAAGTGCCCATGCGCAAGGTGTTGCCGGGATTCAGGCGATAGCTGCCGTCGGCCTGTATGCCGGTGTCCCAGCCGCTGTGGTCAATCGCCGTGGCGCTGCCGTTATAGATCAGGTTGCCGATGACATCCGGGTTGTACTGCACCGAGGTGTAGCGGTTGAACAGCGAGACCTGATAATCAAAGTCGTCGCCCACCGAGCTTTGAAAAGCCAGAATGCCGTACTGCGTGGATTCCTGCTGGTTGTCCTGCAAATTGCCCGAGGGATAGGTCTGGCTGGTGATGGTGCCATCCTGATAGCTCGACACCTGCCCCGGATTGTCGGGAATCTGGAAGCGGTTATTGGTACTGCCCACGATCAGGCTCAGGCGCGAGCTATCGCCCAGCAGCCAGGAAAAATACCCGAAGCCTTTACCCTCCTGCGTATGATCGTGCTGCGGATCGTTGACGGGCGTGGGGTTTTCAATGCCCAGATTATTACGCAGGCCGTCGGCGCTCATGTAGTAGTTGAAGTTGCCGCTGCTGCCGTAAACATCGCCATTCAGCTCGCTGCTATTATTGCTCCCCACCGTCAGGCCCACGTCGCCGCCATTGCCAAACGCGCCGTCCTTGGTCTGCATAGTGATGACGCCAGCGGTGCGGTAGCCGTACTCGGCGGGCAGCGCCCCGGTCAGCAGGGTCACGCTTTGCAGGAAATGCGTGTCGAGCGCCTGACCAAAGCCGCTGATGCTTTCCGGCAGGATGATGCCATCGAGCCGGTATTGCAGGTCATTGTGATCGCCACGCACATGCAGCTGCCCGAAGGAGTCCTGCACCACGCCCGGCGCCTGCAACACGACCTGATTGAACGAGGTATCGCCGCCCTGCGGCAGGTTCTGGATGTCCTTCTGGCTGATGTGGTAGCTGCTGCTGCCCGTGTCCACGGAAATGCCATTGCGGGCACGATCCAGTGCCTTGTGCTTCACGGCCACATCCAGCGCCCCCTCGCTCGCCAGCGTCAGGCTGGTATTCGCGTCGCTGTCCGGCGCAACCGTCACCGTGGTCGCCCCGGCCTCGAAGGCTTTCAGGCTGGCGTTGATCTGGTACTGGCTGGGCGGCAGGTCGGCAAAGTGGAAGTGCCCCTTGGCGTCCGTCGTTGTACTCGCAGCCTGCTGGCCATTGAGCGCTTTCAACGTGACCGTGGCCCCGGCCAGCGGCCGGCCCAAGGCATCGTTGATAACCCCATCTATCGCGTGGCCATCGGCATAAGCCAGACCCGCGCCCATGCTGCACACCAAGGCCAATACGGTGCGTTTTCCCTTGAATACGGCGTTCATTTTTCCATTCCCCAATTTTCTGGATGGTCGCGGGCGGCCTGCATCAGCCAAACACCCGTCGATATGGCAGGCAAGGCGCCCGCCAGGCCGCCATCGTGGCAAGACCCGACGGCGGGCAAACCGCCTGCATCATCAATGCGTATCGCGGCAGCCGAATGGCCACCGCAGCAAAAGACAGCCGGCGCAGTCAACACCGCACCGGCCCAGCGTCAGGAAAGGGCCGGAGGGGCCTGGGAAAAGGGCAGCAGGTGCCGCCGCAGGGGGAGGTGAACGTGGTAGCGCACAGCCGCCACCACAAAAAAGCAGACCAGCACCAGCGCCGGCAGCTCCGGCTCGCTGACCGGGGCACTGCCGGAAAACTGCATGGCCAGATCACAGGCCACGCAATCCTTGTCCACGGTGCCCAGATCATGGTGATGCTGGGTTTCCACGAACAGTTGCAGGCAGAACACCAGCACCAGCAAGGCACGCAGCAGCCAGCCCGGGCGCAGGCCCGAGTGCGGCGACGGCATTTTGTGGAGTGCGTGCATGGTGATCTTCAAGCCTGACTGACAACACCGCATGATAGCCGCATTAGGGCAAACGTCTGCGGGCATTTTGTTACTATATAACATTGGCACAGCGCGGCACAGGGGGCCGCGTTACAATTGCCGGCTACACTGCCAGAAACCCGACAAGGATGTAAACGCGCCCCGACGACGGGCGTTTTCAAACACAGAGCCCCGCAGCATCCCTCAAGGAGAGAGACCATGCACCGCCCCACCCTGCTTTGCATCGCGCTCGGCCTGCTGCCCTGCCTTGCCCAAGCCGCCGATCCCGGCCCCGATCAACGCCGGCAAGCCGCCATCGCCACCGCGGAACAACAGCCCGCCTGTCAGGCCATCCAGCCCTTTTACTGGGAAATAGGCGACAAACACGGCGCCCTGGTCGCCGCCAGCGAAGGCAACGACGCCCCGCAGGCCGACACCGTCATGCCCATCGCCTCCGCCTCCAAATGGGTATTTGGCAGCTACGTGGTGCAGCGCCGGCAAGGCAAGCTGACTGACGACGACATCAAGGCCCTGACCATGCGCGCCGGCTACACCAGCCTGGGCCCCGCCAGTTGCGTGCGCCTGCTGCCAGCCCGGCGGGCCGCTGAAACCGTGCAGCAATGCTTTACCGAAAGGGGCAACGACCAGTACACGGCCGCGCACGACGGCCGCTTCTACTATAACGGCGGCCACTTCCAGGCCCTGGCCAGCAATGCGCTGGGTCTGGGCAATGACAATGACGCCCAACTGGCGGCCGACATGAACGCCCTGCTCGGGCAAGACTTCGTGTTCAGCTTTGGCTCCCCGCAGCTGGCCGGCGGCATCCAGACCTCCGCCGCCAACTACGCCCTCTTCCTGCGCAAGCTGCTCAACCAGCAACTGCTGATGGGCAGCCTCCTCGGCAGCCACGCCGTATGCACCAACCCCGCCACCTGCCCCAGCGCCGACCACAGCCCCGTGCCTGCCAGCGAGTCCTGGCACTACTCCCTCGCCCACTGGGTAGAAGACGACCCCACCACGGGCGACGGCGCCTTCAGCAGCCCCGGCGCCTTCGGCTTCTACCCCTGGATAGACGCCAGCCAGCACTATTACGGCGTGCTCGCCCGCCACTCACTGCAACCCAAGGCCTATTACCAGTCGGTGCAGTGCGGGCGGCTGATTCGCAAGGCATGGTTGAGTGGGGTGGCGCAGTAGAACGGTAATGCCCCCCTCATGTGAATAGCGAGGCTGACTCAGGACAGAAGCTGTAGATGCTGTTGGGCAATGCCACGAAATTCCTGACTGATGCGCTCGTCTTGGGTTACGCGACGCCAGAACTCGCTGGCTGCCGAGCGTGCCCAATCAGCGTGTTTCGCCAACGCTGCTGGTAGCCGCAGCGCTGGCACCTCCCGGCTCACAACCTCCCCATTCACCGGAGCATAGTACATGGGCAGCATGTCATAGATCGGCGCAAGGCTCAGCTCCAGCGTAGGTGAGCGGAAAAAGGCCAGATTGCCGAAATGCATATCGGTGTTGGCGATGCAGCGGCCGAAGGCTTCCAAGCGAGCCATCCGCTCAGCATCGGCCTTGGTGATTATTTTTTTCCGCGCCAGTGCGGCACCCGCCCCGCTCCAACCGTCCGCATAAGGACCGCCGGAAAATTCGCCGTTGACAGCCTCCAACGAAGCCACTCCATAGCGCCCCAGCAATCCCTCTCGGTCAAAACGTGGTACCTCGAAATAAACACGGTTATCGATATGGTAGACGGAGGGGGTAGTAGCGGCGACCCCGTGCTCATGAAGCACTGTCAGAGCCAAGTACTCGCAGTACAGTAAATCGGCCCAGCGTTGACCTGCCGCCGTATCAAGCAGTGGGGAGAATTTGACTATGCATGGCCAATCATCTTCTGGCCTATGCGTCATAAATTTTGGCTGTTCGCCGGCGGCAGAGGACAGCATATCTTCGGTACCATCCAGCGCCTGCTGCGATAGTAAAGGATACCGGCTACCCCGATCAGAGATCACGCCAATGGCCGATTTCCAGCGTAAAGGCTGGAATATGTCCCTCGTCCAGCCACCAACCAGCAAGTCGCCAACACCATCTATTTGCCTGCGCAACAAGAAGGCTAGAACCTGATCACTACTCCATTCGTTTAGTCGCCCCCCAATTTCAACACCTGCGACTGCATGGTCTTGCAAATACCGCACAGCTAGCCGCCCCAGAAACCCCTGAAGACGCATGTCCTGAAGAAACCAGGGCAGGTCATCAAACTGAAGGCTATTCCCCGCCACCAGCACCACTTGATAGCCACTCTGATAAGCCTCAAGTACGCCAAAGTCCTGTATCACTCCCAGCTTATCCACCCGATAGAGAGGAAAGCGATAACCCAAGCCCGGAAGAACCCGCGGCAGCGCATACCGCTTGCTACGCCCCTGCCCCAAGTGCAGCACTCTGTCCCCCGCCTCGAAAACCAGCCGGGAAACGGTAGGCTGCGACACCTCAAGCCGCGCAGCCAGCTCCCGTGCCGATAGCGGCCCAGCCTCCAGCATCGCCAGCAACTCATGTACCCGGGGGTTCATATGAATACCATCATGAATAGAAATAGAAAATCATAACTTCATAATGTATAAAGACTTACTCATGTTTTTTCAACAAATATGAATAGATAAATGAATAGATAAATCCGAATCACCCCCAAAAGGCGAGCCAGCAAAACCTCACCCCTCCCCTCCCGCGCCCCAAGCCCACCCTATGCCTCCACCAACCAACCGTTCGTCACCTCGCCCCACCCCGCCCTCAAACAGCCGCTTGACTTCGCACGGCCCCGGTAATATAAATAACTGACTCGTTAGTTAGTAATAAATCATGAACAATACAGACGCCACTACCCCGACCACTTCCGACAGCAACCCGCGCTGGCAGCGCCGGCCGGGTGCGCGGCCGGAGGAGATTTTGAAGGCCGCCTTGCAGACGTTTGTGGAGCGCGGTTTTGCCGCCACCAAGCTCGACGAGGTGGCCGCCCGGGCCGGGGTGAGCAAGGGCACGCTGTATTTGTACTTTCCGAACAAGGAGCAGCTGTTCCAGGCTGCCGTGCGCGACGCTGTCATGCCTCCCATCGTGGCAGCGGAGCAAGCCGTAGCTGAATTTGCGGGCCCGGCCCTGGAACTGTTGCACACCCTGTTCGAGCGCTGGGCCCAGGTTGTCCTGGACCCGGTGCTGGGTGGCATCGGCAAGCTGGTGATCGCAGAAGCGGCCAACTTTCCGGACACCGCCCGCTTTTATATGACCGAGGTGGTCCTGCGTATCCGTCAGGTGTTCCTGAAGGTCGTGGAAAGGGCCATCGCCAATGGTGAAATTCGCGCCCTGCCCGCCGAGCTGGTGGTGCGCGAGCTGATGACGCCGGTGCTGTTCATATCGGTGTGGCGGCATTCGCTGGGTTGCCACGAGCCCAAGCCGCTGGATATACCGCTGTTCCTGCAAACCCACCTCGACGTGGTCCTCCATGGACTACTTCCGCGTCAGGGTAAGTAAGCAGACCAGGGACTAACAAGAGCAAGGGATGGCGTATCGCCAACGCGGCGTCAAAAAAGCCGCATGAAACAGGACCACGACCATGAGCGCACTCGCACAACCGCTGGATGCCCCCCTCGATGGCGGCAAAGACTCCACCGCTGAAGCCACGTCCCTCAAGCCCAAGCTCATCATGGCAGCCATCGTCCTGGCCGCCTCGGCCTATATCGGCCACGCCGTCTGGTTCAACGCCCACTTTGTGGATACCGACAATGCCCAGGTCGGCGGCGACATCGTCCCCGTTTCCGCCAAGATCAGCGGCTTTGTGGCCACCGTGAACGTCAAGGAAAACCAGGTCGTGAAGGCCGGCGACCTGCTGGTGACTATGGACGACCGCGACGCCCGCGCCCACCTCGCCCAGGCCGACGCCGACCTCGCCGCCGCCATGGCCAGCGTCGGTCGTGGCAGCCAGGCCGGTCAGGCCGTGGCGCAAGTGCAGGCCGCCCAGGCCCAGGCCCAGCAGGCGCAATCCAATATCGCCCAGGCCCAGGCCGACTACGACAATGCCCTGCGCGAACTGAACCGCTTGCAGCCCTTGCTGGGCCGCCACCTCGTCAGCGTGGAGCAGGTCGATGCCGCTTCCGCCGCCGAGCGCTCCACCGCCGCCCGCCTGCAAGCCGCCCGCGACGGCGCCAACGCCCAGAGCCAGCAGGTGAATGTGTACATGGCCGCCCTGCGCGGCGCCGACGCCAAGCTGCAGGCCGCCAAGGCCGAGCGTGACCTCGCCGCCAACCAGCTGGCCGACACCCGCGTGCTCGCCGCCAGCGACGGCATCGTCAGCCAGAAGACCCTGCAGGTGGGCCAGTACATGCAGCCCGGCCAGCCCATGATGAACCTCGTCCCGCAGAACGACAGCTGGGTGGTCGCCAACCTCAAGGAAACCGAGCTGGCCGGCATCACCGTCGGCAGCAAGACCGAGTTCACCCTCGACTCCTACCCCGGCGTGAAGTGGGAAGGCACCGTGGAATCGCTGAGCCCCGCCACCGGCTCCAAGTTCACCCTGCTGCCGCCCGACAACGCCACCGGCAATTTCACCAAGGTCGTGCAGCGCCTGCCGGTACGCATCCATGTTGATGCCAGCCAGCACGCCGATCTGCCGCTGCGGCCGGGCATGAGTGCGGTGGTGACGATTACGCGCAACGAAGGCTGATCTGCCGCCTTACTCCCTCTCCCCTCGGGAGAGGGCTGGGGAGAGGGGAACCCTTCATTGACAGTGGTTAACACCCCCTCTCCCTAGCCCTCTCCCTAAGGGAGAGGGAACCAAAAGCACAACCGGCCCAGGCAATATCGACTACGGTGAATACATCCAGGTCTGTTGTGCGCGGGCATGGCCCGCCCTACGAAAACCATGCACCGCCTCTCCCTCCGGGAGAGGGCTGGGGTGAGGGGAAGCCTTCACTGACAGTGGTAACACCCCCTCACCCTGACTCTCTCCCGGAGGGAGAGGGGATTAAAAACACAGGCGGACATCACCATGATCTCATCCCTCACTTCCCGTGAATTCACCGCCGCACAGATTCACAAAAACCGCTACCTTATCGCCATGACGGTGACGCTGGCGGCCATGATGGAGCTGCTCGACACCTCCATCGTCAATGTCGCCATTCCGCAAATCATGGGCAATCTCGGCGCTACGCTTGAAGAAGTCACCTGGGTGTCCACCGGCTATATCGTCGCCAACGTCATCGTGCTGCCGCTCTCCGGCTGGCTGGCGAATTTCTTTGGTCGCCGCAATTATTTCATGGGCTCGATTATTCTCTTTATCGCGTCCTCGTTTTTCTGCGGCAACGCCACCTCGCTCGAAGGGCTGGTATTCTGGCGCATCCTGCAAGGCCTCGGTGGCGGCGGCCTGATTTCCACGGCGCAGTCCACCATCTACGAGGCCTTCCCCGCGCGCGAGCTGGGCAGCGGCATGGCGATTTTCGGCCTCGGCATCATGGTCGGCCCCACACTCGGCCCCACCGTCGGCGGCTATATTACCTATCAGGCTTCCTGGCCCTGGATTTTCTACATCAACCTGCCCTTTGGCCTGCTTGCGCTGCTGCTGGCAAATATTTACGTGCCCGACTCGAAATTCAAGCAGGCCATCGGCAAGGTGGACTGGACCGGCATCGCCCTGCTCGCCATCGGCATCGGCACCTTGCAGGTCATGCTGGAGCGCGGGGAAAAACTGCAGTGGTTTGATTCCTGGGAAATCCAGACCTATGCCGCCATCACGGTGGCGGCGCTGTCGGCCTTTGTCTGGCACGAGCGCCGGGTGGACAATGCCGTGGTGGATTTTTCGGTACTGCGCGACACACAATTTGCCGCCAGCCTGATTTTTTCCTTCCTGCTGGGCATGGCCCTGTTTGCCACGGTGTTTTACCTGCCGCTGTATTTGCAGACCCTGCTGGGCTATAACGCCTTCCAGACCGGCATGGTGATCCTGCCGGGGGCCATCGCCAGCGGTGTCACCATGGCGGTGCTGGGCCGGCTCACGCAGCGCATCACCATTGATTTGCGCCTGCTGTCGATCATGGGAATTTTCGTGTTTGCCCTGTCCATGTACCAGCACGGCCAGTTCACGACCGAGTCTGGCAACCATGACTTTTTCTGGCCGCTGATCCTGCGCGGCATCGGCCTGGGTGCGCTGTTCGTGCCGCTCAATGCGCTGGCCATGGCGCGTATTGCGCCCAATAAAATCCCCAACGCCACCGGGCTTTATACGCTCGTACGGCAGTTGGGCGGCTCGGTGGGCATCGCCATTGCCGCCACGCAGTACACGCACATGCAGGCCACCTACACGGCCGACATCAGCCTGCACGTAAGCCAGCTCGACAGCAATACCCAGACGTATATATCGCAGATGCAGCAAATGCTGCTGAAGAATGGCAGCGCCGCCGCCGAGGTACAGCAGAAAGTTTATAACCTGCTGGAAGGCCAGATCACGGCACAGGCCTCGATGATTTCCTTCGAGCACCTGTTCATGCTGTTCAGCTTTGCGCTGATCATCGCCATGCCCCTGCTCCTGCTGATGCCCACGGCCCGCAATATCGGCCAGCAAGGCGGCGGGCACTGACAAAAGAAAAAGCCTGTGCCATTTTCACCGAAAAAATGGCACAGGCCCTCACCACGACACCCCAACCGGATCAGATCGGGTTCAGATAAATCATTTCCGAATACGGCGTGTAGGTGTAGTCATTGGCCGTCGTTGGCGTGGCATTGAACTGCAAGGTAATACCGTTGCTGTAGGTATTGCCGTCGCTGGCCGTAACCGAATTGGTATTGCCCTGCAAGGCAGCAGTAGACACCGTGATATCGGCCTGAATCATGTAGGTATTGGAGCCGGTATTCAGCGTGGAATAAATCCCGTTGACCGTGACCCCTTCACTGGCAGGGCTTGCCAGTGCCGGTGCAGGCGTGACCAGTTCCGGCGCATAGGTCGCGCTGATTTCGTTGCGCGCCACAAACAGGGTCACAACGGCGCGCCGGGTGGTGTTGCCACCCATGGGGAAATTGACCAGCGTGGGGTTGGCAGGCTGGCCCGGTGGCAACACATTGACCACCGCGATAATGCCCGAGGTATTCGTGGTATTGATGGCGTCGATCGTCAGGAAATAAATACCCGGAATCTGGTTCACCGGCGGAGCCAGCGTCAGCAAGCCGGTTTTGCCGGTGGTATCAATGTTAACGCCAGCCAGGCTGTCGGTATTGCCGGCAATGTTTTCACCCGTGGCATATTCATAATACACATAGCCGGAGGTGGTCTGGCCGGCGTTCAGCGTAAATTCCAGCAGGGGCTGCGACAGCGCCATATTGAATACAGGCGGATTGGGGTTGCCGGCGTTGCAGCCGGCCAGCAGGGTCAGCAACAGACCCGGCATGGCCAGACGACGGAAAACAATGTTCATCATGCAAATCTCTTGGTCGGCAATTGGCTGGCGTCAGGACATCGTGATCAGCAGCGCTCAAAGCGTCGACAGGTTATCGACGTAGACCAGTTCCGTATACGGCTGCACGCTCAGGCCATTGGACGGGGGCACCGCCGTCAGGCTCATCTCCACGCCGTGGCTGTAACTGTTACCCGAAGCATCGGTCACGGTTTGCGGCTTCACGCTGCCCGGCGTCACGCTGTTGCGGGTCACGGTGATATAGGCACTGAACGTTACTGCGTCCGGGTTGCTGGCCACGGTCACGGGTGTGATGGTGGTGCTGTTGATCGTAATGCCGCTGGTGCCTGCCGGTGCAATCAGCTGGGCTCCCCCGACCACCAGGTCCAGCCCGTTGCGCACGGGTGAGTTGGCAATGGTCACCGTGCCGCTCACCGTGCTGGTGCTCGCCTGGGTGGCGTCTGGCGTAAAGGTCAGGATGGTGGGGTGGCCGGAGAGGTTGCCCAGCGGGTAAACATTGGCATCGAAGGTCACCACCGAGGTGCCGCCGCTGTCCACCGCATTGATGATAAGGCCGTAAATGCCCGGTATGGTGCTGGTGAGCGGCGCGAGGTTGAGCTTGCCGGTGCTGCCGGTTTGGTCCAGTGTCAGCGGAAGGTTGTCCGCGTTACCGCCACTGGCGATCGTCTCTGAAGTGGCGCCAGTAAAGTAGGCATAGTAATTATCGTTGTCACCCACCTCAAGAATGGCCTGGAGTCCCGGTGTCGACAGGTTGACGTCCAGCGAAGGGCCGGACGTGGCAGGGGTCGAAGAGCTGCTGCCACAGGCAGCCAGCAAGAGCGCAATACTGCAGGCCAAGCCAAGGCCGGCACGCTTGAAAGGGGCATTCATGGGGGACAAACTCTCCTGGACAAGGCCATGGCAGGTAGCGCCATCCGGGCGGCGTAGCGCCGCCCCGGTCTGACACTGGCCTTAAAACGAATGGCAGCACGCACGGTTGACACCGGCGACTGCCATAGCAGGCCGGCATTATATAGAGGGCTTCGGGATAGCGTCCATTGTCTAAAGGTAAAGCATACGAAAGCCGGGAAATCGAAAGGGAGGGGCAGGCCGAAAAGCCTGGATCGCCCCCCCGCCGGCCCGGTTAGCGCTGCTACATGCGCCCGAACATAGCCGTAGATACCCTCCCCGCCTGCAGGCACGCCTGCCATACCGGCGCCTGACCGACAGCCCTGGTCAGGCGCCGGCAGCTACTGCGCCTGCCTCCATTCCTGCTCGATCAGGCGTTTGAAGTCCAGGTAAGTCCAGTCCGAGTCCGGCGTAAACTGCTTGATCTGGCCATTCTCGATGTAATCAAAATATTCGTAGTGCACATGATCGCTGTCCGGGTAACGGTAGGACTGGATCGTGGCGCAAAACGCCCCGCCCTTTGGCAGCGGATTTTTCAGCTGGTGAATCTGGTAATAGTCCGGCGTTAAAAACGTCACGTCACCCGTCTTGAACGTCACCTTGCCCCAGGGCGTCAGGATCGCCGGGCTCAGCGCCGGAAACAGTGACACCTCGATCTGCCCGTAGAGCACATGAATGATCGCGCAGGCCCGCCCGTGATTGTGAATGGGCGAGCCATTGCCCGCCGGCCAGATTTCCAGCACATAGGGCTGGCCCGGCGAGTCGCCCAGGTTGCCGTCAATCGTCACCCGCAAATAGCCAAACGCCGGGTCCTTTTTCTTCAGCTCCTCGTAGCAGATACAGCCCGGCGTCATGATCGAGTGCTGGATCGCCTGCGGAAACTCCGGAAAATCCGGCGGTGTCATGGTGATGCCCCGGCCCGCTACCGTCGCATAAAGTTGCTGGCAGGCGGGCGGCAGGTCAGCGACGACACTGCTCAGGTTGAAGGACAGGCTTTCCATCGTCACCGTGTCTGCCGACACGATATACGGCGACGGGTCCAGGTTCACCGGAATTGGCAAGATCTCCAGCACCGTTACCGCCACTGGCGTTACCTGCACCCGCGCCAGCTCCTTCGGGAACACCAGCACCTGCTCCTGCTGCGCATCACCCGCCCAGCTGTACTCGAACAGCATCAGCGTCCGCAGCATTTCCCCCTTGCCGTAGCGTACGCGGCAGTTATTGGAATCCAGGCTCAGCCAGTAAGGCGTGGTCGTACCCTCGGCATTCAGGCCGACATTCTGGCCCTGGCCCACCGCCAGCGTCGTCCGCTGCTGGCCACTGTCATACCAGAGCACCACCACACCCTTGTCAACGCTCAGCCCGAGAGCCGGAAAATCGCTCTGCGCCGGCCTGAAAACAATCTCGAAGGGCCGTGGGTCTGTTGTAATCAGCACCGACGCCGTACCCTGCCCCTTCACCACCAGCGGCGAGCTGCCCTCGCCTGCCGCCGCCTTGCTGCTGAACAACTGCAGCTTGTTCGGTGCCGCCATGAATGTGTTCATCCTCCACCTCCCTGTCTGCGCGGCGGAGGCCAATACCCCGCCTGGCGTTTTTCTGAGTCTGGCAGGCTGACAGATGCAAGGCGGCGGCACAGCTGACAATGTTGGCAGTGTGGACTGCGCAGCCGGCAACCCGGCGGCGCCTGGAAAAATCACGCCGTCATTTCCCTTGCGTGTATGCGATGCGACGTGGCGGTCACGCTAGCGGGAGCAAGCCCACTGTACTAAGCTGACAAGCTTGGTCATTCCGCCCCTCCACTCTGGTGACCCATGAAGACAAAAGCGCTGAACCCTCTGGATGCCTCCTGGCTGTACGTAGAGTCCCCCGACACACCCATGCACGTGGGCGGCCTGATGATTTTCGAGCTGCCCGAAAACGCCGGGCCGGACTTTTTCCAGAAGCTCTTCGAGGACACGCGCGAGCACCAAGTGTTTTACCCGCCCTGGAACCGCCGGCTGGACAACACCCACCTCAAGCGCCCGGGCCACGTGTGGGTGGAGGTGGAAGACATCGACCTTGACTACCACGTGCGCCTGTCGGCCCTGCCCTGGCCGGGCGGCGAGCGCGAACTGGGCAAGCTCATTGCCCGCCTGCACAGCCGCCCGCTGGACCTGAGGCAGCCGCCCTGGGAATGCCACGTAATACAGGGGCTGGAAAACAACCGCTTTGCGCTCTACGTAAAAATGCACCACGCCCTGATCGACGGCATCGGCGCCGCGCGCATGCTCGGCCACATGATGGCGAAGAGCCCCGACGACAATAGCGTGCCCGCCTTCTGGTCGATGCCACCAGCGCCCCGCCCGGCACCCCCCCCTCTGACCACGGTAGCAGTCGATGCCGTCGGCGGCGTGCTTGGCGGCCTGCGCCGCCAGCTCGGCTCCCTGCCCGATCTGGCACGGGCCACGCGCGGCATGCTGCAAGCCGCTTTCGACAAGGACGATCCCCTCGGCGCACCCTTCAAGGCGCCCAAGTCCATACTCAATGGCCGCATTACCGGTCAGCGGCGTTTTGCCACGCAGGCGTATTCCATGGCGCGCATCAAGGCGGTGGCCAGGGCCGCCGACTGCACGCTCAACGACATCGTGCTGGGCATTTGCAGCACCGCCCTGCGGCGCTTCCTGCTGGAATCCGGCGACCTGCCCGAGCAGTCGCTCACCGCTGGTATTCCAGTGTCGGTGCGGCCCAAGGACGACACCGAGCAGGGCAATGCCATCAGCTTCATCATCGCCGCGCTGGGCACCGACATTGAAGACCCGCTGGAGCGGCTCGCCGTTATCAGCGCCTCCACGCGCGTGGCCAAAGAGCACCTGCAAAGCCTGCCCAAGGACGCCATCGAAACCTACACCCTGCTGGTCATGGGCCCCTATATGGCGCAGCTGCTGAGCGGCCTTGGCGGGCGTACCCGCCCCGTGTTCAACATCACCATCTCCAATGTGCCGGGGCCACAGCAAACCCTGTACGTGCGCGGCGCCAGGATGGTGGAGCACTACCCGGTATCGCTCATCTCCCACGGTCAGGCGCTCAACATCACCTGCCACAGCTACGCCGATACGCTCAACTTCGGCTTCCTCGGCTGCCGCGACACCCTGCCCCATATGCAGCGTATTGCGGTGTATACGGGGGAAGCGCTGGAAGAGCTGGAGGCGGCGCTGCTGTAAATGTGGCTGGTGCTGAGTGCTTTTGTCCCCTCGGGGAGAGCTTTGGGGATGCCCCCGGAACGGGGGATAGTGCGGGCTGCGCCGGAAGCGCAATTGGTAGCAGGCAACTGCCTGTCCTGCTTTACCACCCTGTTCGGCCATACTGGAATACAGCCATGATCCGGCCGAACCCGGTCGTTGCCATGAGGATATTGCCACCAATACGGAGGCCGCCCCCCGCTGCAACATGCTCTCAAACCTGCCACGCTCACGAACGGCACGCTCCCCGGCGAACACCGTGCCAATCAGTGCACGGACCTGGATGGCGCCAACGGAGGCTTCCGGCCGATTTCGTATTCCGATAGTGTCTGTCCTCTCGCGTAAACGACCATGAGTTTCGGCATGAATGATTCAGCGACCGGGCGACCCGACCAGGATGCCGGCGTTCCCGGGATATTCCTGATTTTCCTGCGCCTGGGGCTGACCTCGTTTGGTGGCCCCGTGGCGCATCTGGGTTATTTTCGGGAGGAGTTCGTCAATCGTCGCAAATGGCTGGATGACCATGCCTATAGCGATCTGGTTGCCCTGTGCCAGTTCTTGCCGGGGCCAGCCAGCAGTCAGGTGGGCATTGCTCTGGGATTGTCCCGTCGCGGGGTAGCCGGTGCCGTCGCAGCCTGGCTAGGCTTCACACTGCCCTCCGCCATTGCGCTGACTGTCTTTGCCCTGACGCTTGCCCATCCGGGTTCCAGCACGGGCGGCAACTGGCTGCACGGGCTAAAGGTCGTGGCGGTGGCCGTCGTGGCACAAGCGCTGTGGGCCATGGGCAAGAGCCTTTGCCCCGATCGCCTGCGTGCCAGTTTTGCCCTTGGCGCAGCTATGGCCGTCGCCGCTGTGCCCGGTCCCCTGGGGCAGGTGCTGGTGATTGTGATGGGAGGCTTGCTGGGCTGGCGCCTGCTGAAGGCCACAGCCATCCTCCCGCACAGCGCGATGACCATTCCCGTCAGCCGGCGCAGCGGCATGATCGCCCTGTGCATTTTCGCCGGGCTGCTGGCGCTGCTGCCGGTACTCGCAGAGCAAAGCCACAGCTATACCATCCAGCTGTTTAACGGTTTCTTCCGGACCGGCGCCCTGGTATTTGGCGGTGGTCATGTCGTGCTGCCCCTGCTCCAGGCGCAGGTGGTGCCGACTGGCTGGGTCTCCGACAATACCTTCATGGCCGGGTATGGCGCTGCTCAGGCGGTGCCCGGCCCGCTCTTCACCTTTGCGGCCTTTCTCGGTGCCGTATCCAGCCAGAGCCCATCAGGCTGGCAGGGAGGCGCCATAGCTGTGGTGGCCATCTTCCTGCCTTCGTTTTTGCTGGTAATCGGCACCTTGCCGCTCTGGGAAAGCCTGCGCCGGCATTCAGCCATGCAGCGGGCCATGCTGGGTGTGAACGCCACCGTGGTCGGCCTGCTGCTGGCAGCGTTTTATCAACCGGTGTGGACCAGCGCAATTCTGTCACTGGCGGATTTCTGTCTCGCGGCGTTGTGCTTCCTGCTATTGGGATTCTGGAAGACCCCACCGTGGGCCGTGGTCATTTTTGCGGCGGTGGCCGCCGGGCTGGGATGGCACTGAACGTTCAAGAAAAGCGTTTGTCGTGGTGACAGGTCTGGAGCGCAATACACGGCGCTGCAGGCAATGCAGTTGCAGGGTCTGCCTTGCGCCGGGCGGGCGTGTTGGCCAGACCCAAACCGGGCGGCCATCATGCCCCCAATGATCAGGAAATTACCCGCTCACTGATATGTCATCGTAAATATCGGCAAGGTATTGGCGGTCAGTGCTGGTTTGCGACCATACTGAGATGTGGAGCCGCACTTCGGGCCTCACCTGCAATGAAGCAGGCCCGCGCACCGGAGTACGCGGGCCTGTACCCTGGACTCCATCAGAACCTGGCAGTAACCGAGGCCCCAACAATACGACCGGTCGACCAGTTGACCGTATTGCTGTTGTCATAATAGGTGCTGCTCACCGTGCCGCTATGAACCTTGTAAAGCTTGTCGGTAAGGTTATTCACATAGGCAGAGTAGGTGACCTTTCCAACAACATAGGACAGGTGTGCATTACCCACGGTATAGCCGTCCTGGAAATAAACAGAATGTATCTGGTCATTGCCGTAGTAGTACTGCTTGCTCTCGTATTTCCAGTCTGTTGCCAGCACTACCGCATTGCCGTTTTGCAGGGGCACGCGATAGTCGGCCGCGAAAACCTCGGACAAATGCGGCGAACGCACGAAGTGATTGCCGCTGTAGTCGGCAAAAGCAGCCGTGCCCGTGGTAACACCCGGTGTGCCGGTGGTGTAGTCAAGATACTTGGTATTCAGCCAGTCACTGGCCAGGCTGAGGTGTAGATTGTCAACCGGCAGCGCTTCGAAATTAAGCTCGGCGCCATTGGCGCGGCCCTTGGCCGCATTGGTCAGGATCGAGGTACTGGTGGTTCCACCGAGACCATTGTCGACGTTCTCCACGATATTGACCTGGATGTCGTTATAGTCGTAGTAGAACACATCGCCATTGGCGATCAGCTGGCCATCAAACCACTTGGACTTCACACCCGCCTCATAGGATGTGAGGTATTCAGGATTGACGACGCCACCGTTCGCATTCACGGCAGCCTGGGTCAGTGCCGAGGTGTTGAAGCCACCCGAGCGGAAGCCGTGGGCATAGCGCAGGTAAGCCAGGGAGTCATCGGAAATCTTGTATTCCGGCGTTGCGTCCCAGGTCCATGCGCCCCAGGACTTGCTGTCCTGTTGCTGAGCCTTGACGGATATCGGGGAACTTACCGACGAGGCCAGCCACCATGCCGAAGCATCGCTAAAAGGTGCTGTTCCCGAACTGCCCGTGGCTCCGGTACGCAGATAGTCATCGCTCTTCTCTTCGTCGGTATAACGCAGCCCCGTTGTCAGGTTGAACTTCGGCGTAAAATTAAAGGTGTTGCTGCCGAAGAGGGAATAGCTCCTGGTACTTTGGTCCAGGGATGTCTGTGCCCAGGAGGGTGATCCCGTTGCAGGAATTCCGCCTGTTACCGCGCTGGGCAAGGTCGCCGTTACGCCATAGGAATTAATGTCTTCGGTAAACAGCATGCTACCAACCACCCAGTTGTCGCGATCACTGCGTGGCGATGCCAGGCGCAACTCTTCGGAAAGCTGGTGGGTATCGCCCTGACCCAGGCTGTCTCCCTGATTGAGAGCCTCCGTCGGGCTGTAATATGTCGGGCCATTGGTAAAGGTGTTCGTCTGAAAGCCTTCAAAGCCGGTAATGGAAGTCAGGGTATTGCGATCCAGCTGATCCGTAATGGTCAGGGCAAGGCCATCCTGCCGGACTTGCGTGGTGTTGACCGGCGTGCCGACGGCAACATAGGGGTCACTGCTGGCATAGATATTCTGAGCCGGCGTCGCGCCCTGGTAGAAGAGATTGTTGGGTCCCGCAGCGACGGCGGACGACTCACTGCCGGTGCCGTAGTAGTCACGGAAGTGAACGTTCAGCAAGGCCGTCAGATCCGGTGACACATCAGCCAGAAACTGTAGGCGGCCTGCATCATCGTGAAACTGTGACAGCGAACCATCTGCCGCGTTCTTGAAAGGACTGTCACCACTTTCTGCATGGAACGAGGCACGGGCTGCCAGCCAGTCATTGACGCCACCGCCATAAGCCGCTTCGTACAACTGGTCATCATGGGAGCTCTGGTCAACCTTGGCATATCCACCGTCGGTGAAGCTGGGCTTTACGGAAACAAAGTTGACAGCGCCGCCGGTTGTATTCTTGCCCCAGAGCGTGCCTTGCGGACCTTCAAGAACCTCCACGCGGTCAAGGTCGAAAATGGGCTGGCCGGTCGCATTGGCATTGCTGAAATAGACGTCGTCAAAGTAAACGCCAACCGGGCTCTGCACATCATAGCCCTGCGCGCCCGTGCCGACGCCGCGAATCCACCAGCGGGGACGGGTCGGTGTTGGCGAGGCCGCCGATGCATCGGGAACGGCACGGGTCAACACATTGGCCGCCGAACTGCCTGCATCCTCATTTAAAATTGTGGCCCCGTTTACCGCTGTCACGGCTGAAGGGACATCCTGGATTTTCTCGGCCCGACGCTGCGCCGTTACGACCACGGTACCAAGCTGGTGTGCGGTCTGGCTGCCTTGCGCCGGCGAGGCCGCAGGAGGCTGCGTGCTGCTGTCAGCATTTGCAGGCTGCGCCTGTGACGACGTAGCGGTAGCAGACTGCGCTGCCGGGGTGGATGTGGCGCTACCACTGTTGGCAGTCGCCGCCGGGGCTCCTGCTGCCAACTCATCAGCGCTGGCTACCTGAGTAGCCAACAGGAAAATACCTATCCCTCCTGCCGCGGCAAGCGTCCAACGCGTCCCCACTGCCAGGGGGCTTACTTGACCAGTCATAAAACATTCCCCAATCATGAAAAATTAAACAAAAAGAAAACTTCACGACTGGACAGCGAGCGCACGATCCATGCCAACGACAGGCAGCCTCGTCGCGCCCGAATATTTTCTGCAATAAAGACAAAGTCTTGAATGATAAAAGCGGGACTAAATGTTGCGAAGATGGCGTCGGGGAACAAAATAGCCACCCCGGAAAATGTGCTGACAATCACACATACCCTTGTTTAATTACACACAACTCCAACCAGAACAGGCATGAAGGCAACAATGGGCAAGCCGCGATTTATGACCTGCGATAAATGACATTGAAATATTTCCCGGCAGTCTTGTGGCATTACAAACTGACAGGCGCTTGCGCTCCGGACCAACCTGATCCCGTCCATTTCAGCAGCCCCGCCTCAGGTGCCCCGCCTTTCAACAAGACCACGCAGGCCCTGCTGGATTTTCCACAAGGCGCTGTTTGTTTTTCCACGCTGAATGACAGGCAGCCTGTGCTGGCAAACACGCGCACCGGCTTGCTCCCGGCTGGAAAACCGATGCATCAGTTAAATAATACCCGAGTAAAAACATTGGCTTAAGCCCCCCAAGGCGACTCCTTTTTAGCACCACGGCCTGCACAGAAACAGTCAGGCAGGCAAGCTGGCACGGACCATGCTCTCCCCCTCCCATCACGGCACATTACCCAGGAGGGACGAGTCATGACAAACACTGCTTCAAACAATCAACCGGTAACACTGTGGTACACCCGCTGCGGCGCAGCAACGGCCTCGGCACTCGCCATTCGCAAGAACTGGCTACAGGAAGAATTTGCCAGGCCCGGCACCGAACTGCTGTCGCTACGCGACAACGAAAGCCTGGAAATCCGCAACTCCCATTACCACCACAAGCAAACCGGCATGTTCCGCGAAGGCGGCAATATTCCACCGATCTGGGCCAAGGGCAGCGGCCAGGACACCGTCGTGGTTGCCATTACCTGGCTGGATGAATACCAGGGCGTGATTGCCCGCGCCGACAGCGGCATCAACAGCGTGGCTGACCTGCAGGGCAAGCGCCTCGGCATTCCCCTGCACAAGAATGCCGTGATCGACTTCCAGCGCGGCGCTGCGCAACACGGCTTTGCCACGGCACTGTCGCTGGCGGGCCTGACCCCTGCCGACGCCACCTTTGTCGATATCGAAGCCCCCAGCTACGACCTGCAGGACGGCCCCCGCCGCCAGCCGGCTGACGGTGAGCGCCGCGATGTCACGCTGGAAGCGCTGGAGAGCGGCAAGGTTGATGCCGTATTCATCCGCTTTGCCCGTGGCGTTCGCACCGCGCGCGATCCGCGTTTTCACGAAGTCATCAATATCAACACGCTCAAGAATCCGCTGCTGCGCGTTGGCAACGGCACACCCCGCCCGGTGACCGTGGACCGCGCCTTCCTGGAAAAACATCCTGAAGTCGTGGTGCGCTACCTGGCCGTGCTGCTGCGGACGGCCGCCTGGGCCGCAGAAAACCACGACGAGGTAGTGAGCCTGCTGACCCCGGAAGACGGCGGTGGCACCCCGGAAGAAGTGACCGCTTCGCACGGCGCCGATGTGCACAAATCCTTCACGCCGAAACTCAGCCAGGACTATATCGACGGACTGGAAACGCAGAAGAATTTCCTGCGTGACTGGGGCTATCTCAAGCACGACTTTGACGTGCGCGACTGGGTTGTCACCGGCCCGCTGGAGCAGGCACAGAAGCTTGTTGCGGAGGAGCAGGCCCAGGCCGGTTCCAAGGCCGCCTGAGTTCAAGACTGGCGCGCCTGTCGGCACAGGCCACAGGCGCTGCCAACCCGCTCACCACCATTAATTGGCATTTTTATTACAGGATTACATCATGTCTGAAGCACTGAACGAAGCCGGTCTGGTTGCCTATATTGAGCAAGCCAAGTCTGACGGCATCCACGCCTTTGAAACCCTGCGCCAGAACGGCACCTTGTCGGCCAGCCTGACCTTCCATATTTCGCACCACATTGCCGGCACGGATCACCTGCTGCACATCCGTTTCCCCGGCGGGCTGGCGCGGGACCAGACACCGAAGGTGAGCATTTCCAGCTTCCGTGAAGCGGAAGGCTCCATCCTCCATGAAAAGCGTCTGGATGCCGACACCGCCATTCATGTGCATACCGCCTGGCTGTCGGCCTGGTCTCTCTCGCACAAGAATTTCCCGATCCTCTACGTGGCCGCCGCACGTCACCTGCTGGCGCGCGAAATTCCCAACCATCTTGAGCGTACCCGTGGTGTGCGCGACATCATCAGCGAACGCCTCGACAAGCATCCTGAGCTGGCTCCGCCCCCTGCCCTGCTGGAATCCAATGGCGGCGTCAATTTCTGGGGCAAGGGCATCATCAAGACTGCCGAGTTGATCCTGTTCGTCGAGGAAGGCGCCCGCTTCCAGGCCATTGCCGAACAGATCGGCGGCGCCAAGGTTTATACGCCCGGCGCACTGGAGCTGCAGTGGAAGCGTACCGGCCTGCTGGAAAAGTCCAGCGCCTACACCGGCTGAATCAGTCGAGCCTTGATAAACCGTCGGGCCGCAAGGCCCGACTTCAACTTTTATAGAGAACAACATCGTGAGCGGCAAACAACGGCAACTGGTTCTTAACGTTTTCTTCCAGCGCTTTGGCCACCATCTGGCGGCATGGCGTCACCCCAGCTCGACGGGCAATGGTCGCCCCAACCTTGAGTGGTGGGTGAACGCCGCCAAACTCGCGGAAGCCGCAAAATTCGACACGTTTTTCATCGCCGACTTTATTGGTCGTTCGGGTGAAATCACGCCCCAGACCGGGCGCAGCGGAATGAGCTACCAGTTCGAGCCCTTCACCCTGCTGTCGGCCATCGCCACGCAGACCAAACACATCGGCCTTGTTGCCACGGTCAATGTGAATTATGAAGCCCCCTACGGTATCGCGCGCAAATTTACCTCGCTCGACCATATCAGCGGTGGGCGCGCCGGCTGGAATATCGTGTCCTCCTATTCCGAAGGTCCCGCCAAAAATTTCGGCATCAGCGACAACCGCGCCCACGGTGAGCGTTACGAGCGTGCGGCGGAATACGTCAAGCTGACCAAGCTGCTCTGGGACAGTTACGACGATGACGCCTTCGATAACCCGGATCGCAAGGCGGGCAGGTTCTACGATCCCGTTCATGCACACCCTGTCAATTTCCAGGGTGAGTATGTGTCATCCGAAGGCTTGCTGGATTTTGCCCGGCCGCTTCAGGGTTACCCGGTGCTCGTGCAGGCCGGCAATTCCGATGTGGGCCGCGAATTCTGCGCCCAGTTTGCGGAAATGAGCTATTGCTCCGCTACCTCGCTCGGCGTGGCACAGGAGTTTTATCGTGATGTCAAAGGCCGCATGGCCAAATACGACCGCGCCGAAGACCAGCTGAAAATTACTCCGGGCCTTTCCGTGGTCGTGGCCGAAACCGATCAGGAAGCGCAGGACAAATTCCAGGAATTGCAGGACCTGGTTGATCTCAGCGGCTTCAGCTTTGGTGGTTTTGATCTGTCCGACTATCCGCTTGACGGCCCCCTGCCCGATCTGCCCTATGAGTCGGGTGAAACCGGCAAGGGCCGCTTCCAGCAGCAACTGGAGTTGGCTCGCCGTGAAAACCTCACCATTCGCCAGTTGATCCTGAAGTTCCGGGTAGCCCGTGGGCATTTGCAGGCTATCGGCTCGGTGAAGACCGTTGCCGACACCATCCAGCAGTGGTTCGAGGAAGGCGGCGCCGACGGCTTCAACGTGGTGCCACCCTATTTGCCGCAGGGCTTCGAGGACTTTACCCGATTGGTGGTGCCGGAACTGCAACGGCGCGGCATTTTCCGCAAGGAATACACGGGCAAGACCTACCGTGAAAACCTTGGCCTGGATCGCCCCGCCAACCCCCGGGATCCCCGCCACTCCTGAACCCCGCATGTGCCATGCCCCGGCGGGATTGCAGCCGGGGCCAACACGGAAGCCCTGTCATGTGGATTTACCTGCTGAAACGCATTCTCGCCATGATTCCGACCCTGATCGGGGTTTTGACCATTACTTTTCTGGTCACGCAATTTGTGCCGGGCGGGCCGGTCGATCATGCGCTCAACAAGATCGACAGCAGCGCGGAAGGCACCGGCGTCAGCGAAGGCGCCTGGAGCTATAACGGCAGCCAGCGCGTGAGCCCGCAGCAGATCGAGGAACTCAGGACCCAGTACGGTTTTGACAAGCCGGTACTGACGCGGTACTGGCAAATGCTGAATCATTTTGCGCATTTTGATCTGGGCGACAGCTATTTCCGCAGCCAGAGTGTGTGGGCGCTGATCCAGTCGCGGCTTGCCGTTTCCGTGTCCCTGGGTATATGGACTTTCTTGCTCACCTACCTCGTGTCTGTGCCGCTGGGTGTTTCCAAGGCCGTGCGAGCAGGCAGTCGCTTCGACTTCGTCACCACCCTGCTGGTACTGGTCGGTTATGCCGTGCCCGGTTTTGTGCTGGGTGTGCTGCTTATCCTGCTGTTTGGCGGCGGTTCGTTCTGGGATATTTTTCCGCTGCGCGGGCTGGTATCAGACAACTGGTCCAGCCTGGGCTGGGGCGGCAAGATTACCGACTATCTCTGGCATGTGACCCTGCCGGTCACCGCCTCGGTCATCAGCAATTTTGCCCTGAAAACACTGCTCACCAAAAACACCTTCCTGGATGAAATCCATCGCCAGTATGTGCTGACAGCGCGCGCCAAGGGCCTGTCGGAGGGGCGCATCATGTGGAAGCATGTCTTCCGCAACGCGCTGCTGCCGCTGATCACCAGTTTTCCCGGCACCTTTATCGCCGCCTTTTTCACCGGCAGCCTGCTGATCGAAACCCTGTTCTCGCTCGACGGCATGGGCCTGCTTTCCTTCGAGTCGATCAATAACCGTGATTATCCGGTTGTGCTCGGCACCTTGTACCTTTTCACCTTGATCGGATTGATTACCCGGCTGATCGGCGATATTGCCTATGTGCTGGTGGATCCCCGCATCAAATTCGACGCGCAGGAGAGCTGAGGTGACCACACACGAACCCTATACCCTGTCGCCGGGCCGCCGCTGGCGGCAACGCCTTAAATTATTGCGTACCACCGGCAGCGGTATTGCCACTCCTGTTACAACGCAAGATGGCGAGCAGTCGGTATCGCCCGGCCGTCGCCTGTGGCTGCGCTTCAAGAGCAAGCGGCTGGGCTACTGGAGCCTGATCCTGTTTCTCACCCTGTATGGCATCAGCCTGGCGGGGGAACTTGTTTCCAATGACAAGCCGCTGGTCGTGCATTACCAGCAGCACTGGTATTTTCCCCTGTTCAGGAATTATCAGGAGTCGGTCTTCGGCGGGAACCTGCCCATCCAGGCGGATTACCACGACCCCTTCATCCTGGAGCAGTTGCACAAGCCGGGCAATCAGGTGATCTTTCCGCTGAACCCCTATTACTACAACACCCTGAATTATTTTTCCGACACGCCGCATTATCCCGGCCGGCCTTCCCGTGAAAACTGGCTGGGTACCGACATCGCCGGCTATGATATTGCGGCGCGCGTGTTGTATGGCTTCCGTGTGTCCGTGACCTTCGGCCTCGCGCTGACCCTGGTGGGCTCGCTGTTCGGCATCTTCATCGGCGCCGTCCAGGGATATTTTGGCGGCAAGGTCGATCTCATCACCCAGCGCCTGATCGAAGTATGGGGCTCTATGCCGGAGCTTTACATCCTGATGATCTTCACCACGGTTTTCGAGCCCACCCTGCTGCTGCTCTTTCTGTTGCTGTCCCTGTTCGGCTGGATACACCTGTCGGACTATGTGCGCGCCGAATTCCTGCGCAACCGCCAGCTGGAATATGTAAAGGCCGCGCAGGCCATGGGTCTTTCCCATGCACAGATTATCTGGCGCCACATCCTGCCCAACAGCCTGACGCCGGTCATTACCTACCTGCCCTTCCGCATGAGCGCCGCCATCATGGCGCTGGCCAGCCTCGATTTTCTCGGCCTGGGTGTTACCGCACCAGCCCCCAGCCTTGGCCAGATGCTGCTGCAGGGCAAGGAAAACCTGGATGCCTGGTGGATATCCGTATCGGCCTTCGGTGCGCTGGTGCTGACTCTGCTGCTGCTGACCTTCATGGGTGAGGCCCTGCGTACCGCCCTGGATTCGCGTCAGTCCCAAACGGTCGAAGGAAAAACATCATGAGCGCTGCAACAGGTACGCCACTGCTGGCGTTGAAGGATGTCAGCATTCATTTTGGCAACAAGCAGGTTGTCGATCACATCAATCTGCAAGTAAATCCGGGCGAGCGACTGGCGCTGGTGGGTGAGTCCGGCTCGGGCAAAACCGTTACCGCGCAATCCATCCTGCGCCTGCTCGCCAATACCCGCATTGAGGGCCGCATCGAGTTTCGCGGTGAAAACCTGCTGCAAAAATCCGATGCCGAGTTGCGCCGCATTCGTGGCAGCGATATTGCCATGATATTCCAGGAGCCGATGTCGTCCCTGAATCCGCTTTTTACCATCGGCAACCAGATTATCGAAACCCTGGCGCTGCACGAGGGCCTCGCGCCTGCGGCGGCGCGGCGCAAAGCCATTTCCCTGCTCACCCGCACCGGACTGCGTGACCCCGAACGGCGTATCGACAGCTATCCCCACCAGCTTTCCGGGGGCCAGCTGCAACGCGCCGTCATTGCCATGGCTCTCGCCTGCCGGCCACGCCTGCTGATTGCCGACGAACCGACAACCGCCCTGGACACGACCATTCGCGCCCGCATCGTCAAGCTGCTGCTGGACCTGCAGGCGGAAGAAAGCCAGCGCGACGACGGCGAAGGCATGGCCATCCTGCTCATTACGCATGATCTCAATCTGGTGCGAAAGTTTGCCCAGCGCGTGGCGGTCATGGAGCACGGCAAACTGGTGGAAACGGCGGCAACAGAAGCCCTGTTCAGCCAGCCGCAACACCCCTATACCGTGCGCCTGATCAACAGCATTCCGCGCCGGCAAGCCGTGCCGGTGGCGGCCGATGCCGCTACCCTGCTTCAAACCCGGGGCCTGCGGGTCGAGTACCCCAAGAAACACGCCGGCTTCAAGGGTATTTTTCGCCGTGACCGTTTCGTGGCGCTGGCAGATGCCGTGGTGTCACTGAAAGCCGGTGAAACCATTGGCGTAGTCGGCGAGTCCGGCTCGGGGAAATCGACGCTGGCGCAAGCCATTCTCGGTCTTATCCGGGTACAGGCCGGCGATGTCGATTTCGAGGGCGAGTTGACCTCGCAGCGCTCCCGCAGCGAAAAACGCGCCATGCGCGCGCGCCTGCAGGTGGTATTTCAGGACCCCTTCAGCTCGCTCTCGCCACGCCAAACCGTAGAACACATCGTCGGTGAAGGACTGGCCCTGCATTTTCCCGAACTGGGCGCCACCGAGCAGAAACGGCGCATCGTGGAGGTACTGCAGGAGGTAGGCCTGAGCGCCGCCATCCTGAACCGCCATCCCCATGAGTTTTCCGGTGGCCAGCGGCAGCGCATTGCCATTGCCCGCGCCGTGGTATTGCGTCCGCGCGTACTGGTGCTCGACGAGCCAACATCCTCGCTGGACGTATCTATCCAGAACCAGGTGCTGACCCTGCTGGGCAGCCTCCAGGAAAAATACGGCATCAGCTATCTGCTTATCAGCCACGACCTGGCCGTGGTCAACGCCCTCGCGCACCGTGTTTATGTCATGAAGGACGGCGAAGTGGTGGAGTCCGGCGAAACCGAGTCCTTGCTGGCCTCCCCCCAACATGCCTATACCCAACGCCTCGTGCAGGCATCGCTGTAACAGAGCCCGAACATGACGTTATATTTGAAAAATATCCTTTCTTCCAGCCTGTGGATCAGCGCCACGCTGCTGGCGCTCACAGGCGCGCCTGTCGCACAGGCCGATTATGCCGTGGCCCAGTTTGGCGCCCCCAAATACCCGGCCGGGTTCACCCATTTCGACTACGTCAATCCGAACGCCCCCAAGGGCGGCACGCTGACGCTGTCGGTGGTCAGCCAAAACAGCAGCTACGACAAGCTCAACCCGTTCAGCTTCAAGGGTACTCCGGCGCCAGGCCTGCTCGATGTAGTGTTCGAGACACTCACGATTGAAAGCATGGACGAGACCAACACGCAGTATGGCCTGCTGGCCGATGACATCAAGGTCGCCCCGGATTTTTCGGCGGTGACTTTCCACATCAATCCCAAGGCACATTTTTCCAACGGCGATCCGGTTACCGCCAAGTCCGTCAAATATTCATTCGACACGCTGACCGGAAAAAAAGGCAGCCCCCGTTTCAAGGCCTATTTTTCCGAGATCGACAGCGCCACGATTCTCGATCGTCAGACCATACGTTTTGATTTTACGCGACATGGCCGCGACCTGCCCTTCATCGCAGGCAGCCTGCCGGTTTTTTCACCCAAATGGGGTGTCGGGCCAGACGGCAAGAAAGTGCCGTTTGAAAAGCTGCGCTTTGAAACACCCATAGGCACAGGACCGTATCTGGTTGACAAGGCCGGCAACGGCCAGGGTGTATCCTACAGGCGCGACCCGGCCTATTGGGGCCGCGACATTCCCGTGCGCAGCGGCAGCTATAATTTCGATCACATCGTCTACAAGATCTACAAGGACGCCGACACCCAGGTTGCCGCGCTGCGAGCCGGTGATTTTGATCTCATGAGTGACAGCCGCATGCGCTACTGGTGCTGCCAGTATATCGGCAAGCGCTTTGATGACGGCGAGCTGATCAAGGAAGTGATTCCCACCAAGAGCCCGCCCGCCATGAATGGCTGGGTACTGAACCTGCGGCGTGATCGCTTCAAGGATATTCGCGTGCGGGAAGCGCTCGACTATGCGATGGACTTTGAATGGATGAACCAGAAAATATTCATCGGCGAGTTCGACCGCACCGAAAGTTATTTCCCGGAAACGCCACTGGCCGCCCGCGGCCTGCCGGGGCCGGATGAGTTGAAGCTGTTGGCGCCCTTCCGCGCGCAGCTTGATCCCGCCGTGTTTGGGCCGATGACAGTCCAGCCCAGTACCGCCGCCCCATCAAGCCTGCGCCAGAATCTCACCAAGGCCCTGGACCTGCTGGGACAGGCGGGCTGGCACAATACCGACGGGGTGCTGCGCAACGCCAGGGGCGAGCCCTTCGTCATCGAGATTTCGCTCGCCAGCCGCGAACAGAATCCCTATATGGACCCCATTTATCTCAACCTGAGCAAACTGGGCATTGTCGTCAAGAAGCGCCTCTCCGATGCCGCCTCAACACGCGCACGCATGAGCAAGTTTGACTACGACTACGCCGCCGTTTCCTTCCATGAGGGCCGGCTGCCGGGACCGGAGCTGTGGCGCAATTTCAACAGCGACGATGCCGACTCGCCAGGCTCCGATAATCTTGCCGGTTTGAAGTCGCCCGTGGTCGACAACCTGATACAGACCCTGCTGGCCGCCAACACGGAACAGGAGCAGGAGACCGCCGCCCATGCACTCGACCGTGTGCTGATCAGCGGCTACTACATCATTCCCTGGCGGCACCTGACCCACAACTACGTAATCCACAACAAGCGCCTGCAACGCCCACAAACCCTGCCGGACTATTACGACCCCTATGGCTGGGCCCAGGCAACGTGGTGGGATGGCAGCGTCAATACACGGCAGCTGAGCAGTCGCTAATAAATACCAACCGAATTATCAATACCCGTTCCGGAGTACACCATGAGCACCAGCCGCAATACCGAATTTTCCATCGACCCCGTTTTCCTCCAGCGCTGGTCCCCGCGCGCGTTTACGGGCGAGCCCATCAGCGAAGGCGAGCTGTTTACCCTGTTTGAAGCCGCCCGCTGGGCGCCATCGGCCAATAACTCGCAACCCTGGCGTTTTATTTATGCCCTGAAAAACTCATCAAGCTGGACGACCCTGTTCAACCTGCTCAATGAAAACAACCAGCGCTGGGCAGCCAATGCCTCGGCCCTGGTCGTGCTGGTTTCCAAGACCACGCATGTGCGCAATGGCGACAGTGAGCCCAGCCACCTGCGCAACCATTCCTTCGACTCCGGCGCCGCCTGGGCCAGCCTCGCCTTTCAGGCCCTGCACAGCGGCTTGCGCACCCATGCCATCGGCGGCTTCAACCGCGACAAGGCCCGCGACGTGCTCGGCGTGCCCGAGGGCTATAGTGTTGAAGTAGCCATTGCCATCGGCCGCCAGTCTGACCCCGCCACCTTGCCGCCAGAATTGCAGGAACGCGAGCAGCCCAATCAGCGCAAACCGCTCGGCAAGGTCGTCGCTGAAGGTCGCTTCAGCTTTGCCGATTAAGTTTGTGCATACCGGGAGAAAAAAAATGCAACCGTATACCGGACTGTTTGCCCTGACGCTGCTGGCCGCGCTTTCCCTGCCCGTCTGGTCAGCGGATGCCGTGCCGGCGCCGCTCGCCGCGTCCGGCGATGTGGCGGGCCACAGCGCCTTTCAGCAAGCCATTTCTCCCATCATTGACGGCGACTGGCGTGCGGCGCAAAACCGCGCGCGGGATCAATATCGCCACCCTGCCGAAACCCTGGATTTTTTTGAAGTCAGGCCCGATGCCGCCGTGATTGAAATCACACCCGGCACGGGTTGGTACTCCGAAATACTGGCGCCGCTGATCGGCTGGCATGGCAGCTACACTGCGGCCATTCCCGGTGGAGCCTTGGGCCACGAAGCGGAGAATGACCAGAAGCTGCACGACCGCTTCGCCGCCGACCCGAAGCACTTTGCTGCCGCCACGATTATCGAGTTTGACCCCAAGGTGCCCGTACTCGGCAAGCCGGAATCGGCCGATATCGTGCTCAGCTTCCGCAATGTGCACAACTGGGTAAAGGCCGGCACGGAAAAAGCGTATTTCAAGGCGTTTTATGATGTGTTGCGCCCCGGCGGCATCCTTGGCATCGAGGATCATCGCGCCAGGCCCGGCAGCGCGCTGGACATCAACTCCGGCTACCTGCCGGAGGACTACGTCATCAAGCTGGCGACCGATGCCGGCTTCCGCCTGGACGCCAGCAGCGAGATCAACGCCAACCCCAGGGACACCAAGGACTATCCCAAGGGCGTCTGGACACTGCCGCCGACGCTGGCATTGGGCGAGCAGGACAAGGCGAAATACCTCGCCATCGGCGAGAGTGACCGCCTGACCTTGCGCTTCGTTAAAGTGAGCCCCGAAAGCCTTGCCGCCGAAACGGCAATCCGGCAGGCCATTGCCGACTGGGATACCGGCTGGCGCACCTTTAACGCCGATATCGTCAGCCAGGACTACGCCGATGATGCGGACTGGATCAATGCCTTTGGCGAGGTGCGCAAGGGGCGCGCGCAGATTCATGCCTATCTGGCACATGGCTTCGCCTCACCTGAATGGCTGTCGCGGCATTCAACGCCGTCTACCGTCTCGATCCGCTTTGTGTCACCGGATATAGCCGTCGTCAGTTCCAGCCGGCAGACGGTAGGGCAGAAGAGCGCCAGCGGGCAGCCCTACCCCACCCGCAAGACCCACGATCTGCGGGTCTTCGTACACCAGAACGGCCGCTGGGAAATTGTCAGCCATGAAATCATGGATGAAAAAGAAGCTCGGCCGTAATACGGACATTTTATAAATCAGTCATTCAACGCATTAACAACTTGCACGGATAAAACAGGGCTCAATGAAAAATCTCTGGCGTACCATACAGTTCATTCCGGAATACCGGGGCCGTGTCATCGGCGTCATGCTGGTCGGCACCATCATTGCCTTTATCGGCACCGCGACCCCCTATCTCTACAAGGGCATTGTTGATGTGGTGTCGCATCTTTTTGCCGGCACCATCAGCTACGATACGGCAGCCGGTAAAATCAGCGTGCTGCTGCTGCTGTTCTTTGCCCTGCGCCTTGGCGTGGTGGTCTTTGGCGCCCTGCAGAACAAACAGGCTGATGACCTCTGGCTGGATACCGTCAGCACCTTTCGCCAGCGTGTCTTTGACAACATGACGCAGAAGTCCATCGACTATTTCGAGAAAACCCGCGTCGGCGAAATCATGGACCGCTTCGGCACCATTACCACCATCACCATGTGGCTGATGTCGCTCACGGAAGGCACGCTGGCCGGCGTGCTGCAAATGCTGTTCATTGTCAGTGTGTTGCTGGTCAAGGCGCCGGCTGTGGGCGCCCTGATGAGTGTGGTGCTGGCCTTCAACTTCTGGATTTCCTACCGCACCGTCGGCTGGACCAAGCCCTACCGGCGCGGCTGGCAGGCGCTGGCGGGGCGCATGACCGGCCTGCTGGCCGAAATGGTGGGCAATATCGCCACGGTGCGCAGCTTTGGCGGCGAACCCGCCGTCAAGCAGCGCTATGACGACACCCAGGCCGAGTGGAAGATTGCGCGCAACAACCTGCATCGCACGCAGTGGCGCTCGGAGCAGGCGCTGAATGTGGTGAACACCTTTGCCGTTTTTGCAGCCGTCGCCACGATTACCCATGGCGCGCTGCATCACCTGTATAGCACCGGGGACATCCTGCTGGTGCTCACGCTGACCCAGAATCTCATCAACTCGATTGCGCCCATTGCCCGTCAGGTCAATCAGGCCGGAGAAATAGAAAGTACGGCAGAGCGTCTGGTAGAACTGCTGGATGTGGAAGCCGAGCATAGCGACAGGCCCGATGCCATCGAACTCAGGGGGCTTGAATCCATCGCCTTTGACCATGTCAGCTTTCGCTACCCGGGCAAAGAGGTTTATGCCCTGCAGAATGTATCCTTCAATCTGCCTGCCGGGCAGACCCTGGCGCTGGTCGGCACCAGCGGCAGCGGCAAGACCACCATCGTCAAACTGCTGATGCGTTTCTACGACCCCACGGAAGGCCGTGTGCTGATCAACGGCCGCGACCTGCGTGACTACCAGCAGCGCAGCGTGCGTGCCGTCATGGGCGTCGTATTGCAGGATGTTGCCCTGTTCAACGACAGCATCGGCGAAAACATCGCTTTTGCCCGCCCTGGTGCTACTGGCGACGATGTGCGCACCGCCGCTCGTGCAGCCCATGCCGATGAGTTCATCCAGCGTCTTGATGACCAGTACGATACACTGGTGGGTGAACGCGGCATCAAGCTGTCAGGTGGTGAAAAGCAGCGCGTGGCCATTGCCCGCGCCGTACTGAAAGACCCGCAACTGATTATTCTGGACGAAGCCACCAGTGCGCTGGACTCCGAATCCGAGCATCTGGTGCAACAGGGCCTGGAACGTCTGGTCAGCGGGCGCAGCTCCGTCATTATCGCCCACCGCCTCAGCACGGTCATGAACGCCGACCTGATTCTCGTGCTGCAGAATGGCAGGGTGCTGGAGCATGGCCGCCACCTTGACCTGACCAAAAAAGTGGGGGGATTGTACTCGCGACTGTTTACCCTCCAGACTCAGGGACGGCTCCTGGCGGCGGAAGCGGTGCATTGAGCATGTCTGCACGCTTGCAGCGCTCGCCAGGCCAAACCCGACCCAGTACTGTTCTTTCAGGGCCGCCTGTTGCGCTCCCGGCGCAACGCGGTATTCCCCATCGCAGGTGCGCTATGCGCACGCGTACGTGCCCCCACCGGCGACCCCAGGCTGCCCCAAGCCCCGCGTGTGCACAGCGCACCCTGCACCAAGGACAGCGCACCTGCAGGATGGGATGGGTGGAGCGCAGCGACAAAATGGCAGGAAGCGTTTTGTCGCCACGCACTACCCATCCTGCGATCATTGGCCAGGCATCAATTGTGCTGAAACTGAAAACAACGCCATAACGGCTATCCCCGACCTATGCCGTCGCCACCCCGGTTACCCTGAACGCCGACAGGTTTTTCGCTGCGCCGGGGTCATCGACCGGAGGAGCCTCCGGCAAAAAGCCATCCGACTGCCGGCTCCATAGCTGGTAATAAGCCCCGCGCCGGGCCAGCAACTCAGGGTGGCTACCGTCTTCAATAATGCGTCCGGCGTCGAACACCAGAATGCGATCCAGGTGTGCGATGGTGGAAAGCCGGTGGGCCACCACCAGCACGGTCTTGCCGCGCATGACCTCGTCCAGCGTTTCCTGAATGGCCCTTTCGGTAATCGAATCCAGGCTGGAGGTTGCCTCGTCGAGAATCAGCACCGGCGCATTCTTGAGAATGACGCGGGCGATGGCAACGCGCTGCCGCTGCCCGCCGGAGAGCTTGATGCCCCGCTCGCCGACCATGGCATCATAGCCCTGCGCAATGTCACCAATGAAGTCGTGGGCATGCGCCTTGCGGGCCGCCTCCTCCACCTCTTCATCACTGGCATCCAGCCGGCCATAGCGGATATTTTCACGCAAAGTACGGTGAAACAATTGCGGGTCCTGCGGAATCAGGCTGATGCCGGCGTGCAGAGAGTCCTGGGTCACCTCCCGGATATCTGCACCGTCGATCAAGATGCGGCCGGCATTCAGCTCGAACAGCCTGAGCACGGTATTAACAAACGTGGATTTGCCGGAGCCCGAGAATCCGACGAGACCCACCCGTTGACCAGCGGGAATCACCAGATCAAGTCCATCAAAAATCGCGCGCCCGGGGTCATAGCCGAAGCGCACGCCCTGGAACTCTATGCGTCCCTGCGCGAAGACGGCGGGTTTGGCCTCGGCTCCATCGACCACTTCATGCGCACGAACAATAGTGTGGACACCGTTCGCCACATTGCCGATGTGATCGAACAATTCCAGAAAGCGGCGACCAATATTGCGTGCCTCGTTGATGATCAGCAGCGCCATGCTGACCGCCATCACAAACTCGCCCACGCCGATCTGGTGGCGGCACCAGAGCAACAGGGCATAGTACAGTACACCGACTTTCAGCACGCCCGCCGCCGACATCTGAAACCAGCGCACTTTCTCCTGGTAGCGGTTGGCATGGCGAATGGCGGCCATTTCCCGGCTCATATGCGTTTCCAGGAATTCCCGCTCATGGTTGAAGCGGGCGAACAGGCGGGCGCTGGTGAGATTGGTGACCGAGTCCACCACCTTGCCGGTGGTTTCGCTGCGGGCCGATGCCGCCTTGAAGGTATGCGGCCGGCAGCGCAGGGCCAGCCAGTACGATGTTCCCACAAAGACCAGCGCCCACAGGCCGACAAAAGCCGCCAGCCCGCGGTTGGCGTGGCAGAGCAGACTGACCGATACCGAAACGGTCACGAAGACCGGCAGGAATTCGGTAATCAGCGATGACAGCGTTTGCGCCACGCCCGCTGCGGTTTCGCTGATGCGATGCGCCAGCGCCCCGGCGAAATTATCGCTGAAATAACGATGGGAATGATATTGCAGGTATTGGTACACGTTACGGGTGACATTCTGCCGCTGGCGCGGGCCGGTGCGCATCTGCACGGCGCCGGCGGCGCGGCCAAACAGCACCTCGGCAACGCTGAAGCCCAGGAAGAGCAGGAAAGGCGTGCGCAGGGTTGCCAACAACGCATCCGAATGCGCGCCGCTCGCCACCACGCCCTTGATGATGCGGCTGGTGGCATAGGGGATCATGATGCCGGAGCCGGCATTGATGATCTCGAACAAGGCCGTGGCCGCATACCACCAGCGCAGTTTCGCCACAAAATAAAGGATAAAACGAAACGGTGTTACCGGCAGGGGCGGCGCCTGGGGTGCCCGCTGGAAAGGTATGTCAGCGGTCATCGTGTATTCCCGGTGGCGGGGCTCCGCAGCTCGGCGTCAAAAAGCGCCAGCAGATTCTCCCAGTGTCGCGCGGCAGCGTCGGCATTCCAGGACTGACCATCGCTAACGGCAAAACCATGGCGCGCGCCGGCATAAAGCTCGGAACGGAACCGGATATCCGCCTTGTGCAAGGCATCCTCAAGCCGGGCCATGGCCTCCGCCGGCATGGACGTATCGGCATCGGCGTGGCCGAAATAAAGACCAGCCCTGATCGTGTCCACGTGCAGATGCGGGCTGTCCGGCGCATCGCTGGCCAGCCCGCCACCGTGGAAAGAGGCCGCCGCTGCCACACGCTCCGGGAAATCGGCCGCCGCACGCAGCGCAAAGGAACCGCTCATGCAGTAACCGACCACGCCGACCTTTTTGCCCCGCACATGGGGACTATCCGCGAGAAAATCCAGCAGGGCGGCAATATCGCCCCGCACGGCATCAGGCGTGAGGGCAGCGCGCAAGGCCGAGCGTTTGGCACGCGCCGCTTCATCGGTCATGGGCAGGCTGGGATCAACAACCGGAGAACGCCCTCCCCGGTAATAAACATTGGGCAGGAGCACGACATAGCCATGGGCGGCCAGGTGTTTCGCCATGGACTCGAAGGCCGGGCGAGCACCACGGATATCGGGAAACAGCAACACGCCGGGCCAGGCGCCCTCGCCCGCCGGACGAAACACTCCGGTATCAATGATGCCCTGCTCCGCGCTGATATCGACCAGCTCGCTGATTACATCGCTATGGTTTGTGCTCATCATCGTCACCTTGAATAAAATCGTTACGGGGTGTCGGCACCTGCCAACACCCCTTGCCTACCGACTAGCGGCGATTCAACAGTTCACGTGCAGCCGCCAGCGGACGGTGGTCAATCCAGGCATCCAGATCAAGATCCGCATCGAGAAGGCCATGCACCAGCATGAAGTTCTTCTGGATACGAAACAGTTCCACCCGCTCCGGCGAAAGATTCGGGTGCAGCGTTTTGTGGAACCCATCACGATAGGCCTCATTCACGCCTTCGTCACCCGCCCGCGTCTCACCCTTGAGAATGTCATAGACCCCCTGGAGATTATCCGCTGCCCAGTCGGCCGCGCGCAGGGTCTGTGCCAGGAAGCGCACCACCAGATCGAAATGATTCTCCAGGAAGCTTTCATGCACGGTGATCGGGCGCGGCGTGCCGTTGTTGACGCGGAAACGGCGGTCAGCAAAGCTGTCGAGATCAACACCTACCACCAGACCACGGCGGCGTGCGCCCTCGACAGCGGCGGCGCCCTTCACATAGACGGCATCAACCGTACCGTTCACCAGCTCATCCAGGGCGGACCAGCGATTGCCCGTATCGGCATTGTCACGGCTGTCCTGGCCGGAACCCACTTCGACCAGGGTGATGTCATCCAGCGTCAGGCCGACCGTGGCCAGCGCGCCCTTGTAGCCGTGCAGCGACATGCCGCGCCAGATGCTGGAGCCGCGCACATGCGCGGGAATGTCGCGGTGCACAAAAGCCGGCAGCGCCAGCCGCCGCCCCTTGAGGTCGGCCGCGCTGGCGATGCCGGAGTCTGGCCGCACGATGATGCTCTGCGCCTCGTCGATCCAGGTCAGGCCAATGAGGCGGGTAGGCGCGCCCTGCGCCCGCGCCGCCAGCGCCAGCAGATTGCCGCCCTCGCGGATCAGCGTGGGAATTTCATGGTCGTAGTGGTGGCGCTGCAAGGCACGCGGCGCCTCCTGGATGGTGGCGACGCGAATACCGTCGCGCGCAAACTCCTCGCCCAGCCAGCCCAGCCGGTAGGCAAGCCCCGAGGCTGTGGGTACCGGGCAACGGGTAAACCAGATTTCTTCAAGCTTGCCGGCTTGCTGGCGGGTTTGTTGCGGCGTGCTCAGTTCGATGGTGCTCATGACTCGCTCCTTGCTGATACGTGAGGGTTGGCAGTTGCAGTGGCCTGTCTACGCGGGTTGGGGCCTGCGACAGATGGATGCTCATAGCAATAGTCAAGCCAGCACCACAAGCGCATTCATCTTGTTGATTTTCATTGATAATTTTATTTTGTTTCCGATGCGCCGGCGAAGGCAGGAGATTGGCTGTTGCGCAAAAGACACAGCGCTGCTGGAAACCCGGCACCTCCCGACAAAACGCGGGGCCAGGCAGGATTGCCGGCAAGGTAAAAACACCAAAACACTCGGCAATATCGACCAGACGGCCAAATTTCAACACAATTGGAAAGTACTCTGGCAATACAGTCTGCCGTGGTCAGGCAACAGCTATCCCCTTGGCATCAGAAATCATTTTCTGCCGATACCGCAAAGTCCGGGCGAAAAAACCGCAAATAACCTTCATGCGGGCAGCGCCCCCTCCAGTCTCTGAACTGAGGGGGCATGACGATCAAATGGACAGGTACCCTCCAGCATCCAGTACTGTACTTGCCTCGCAAACAGGCGGGTTGCGGGGCCATACCGGGCAGAGGGCTTCAGGGCCCCGACTTCGCCGCAGGCGCCGGCGCGGCGACGGCGACGGCGGCACCCGGCCAACGCATATCGGTTGGTGCGTCTGTTCTAAACGGTGAGTGCGATCCGGCATTTGCGGTACGAGGGGCGTCGGCAGCCTGGGTTGCAGATGACGTGGGCAGCCCGAACAGATCAGAAATACCATCCAGCTGCGTTTTCACCGCATCACGCTGGGTAGTCTGATCCATTCTGCGTGCGTCAGGATGCTGTGATGCACCCTCGGCCATAAAGGGCGCTTCCATAACGTCCAGGGTATATTGCATGGCTTTATAGGTACCCAGTATCAGCGCCTGATCGGGAGGAACACCACTGTCGACCAGGCTTTCCACCGTTTTCAGGAAGGTGTCTGCCCGCGCCTGGTCGGCATAGATATGTTCGGACGAATTGCCCTTCAGTCCCAGCGGGTGCTCCTTGACCTTGGTGGGATGTATGACGCCACCCCCGAACGTGCCATCCGCCTTCCAGCTAACCGACTGCACATTTCTCGTCGGCTGCCGGATTGCCGACAGGAAACGCTGCATCGCCTCGCGCGCCGGCTCAATATCGCTCGTTGTATCACCCTTCTTGGCTGCCGTTACCGTGGCAGTTTCCTCTGCAGCTCCCTTCCTTATACCTGCCAGCAAATTGAATGTAGTTGATGTCGATACAATCTCGTCGGCATCTTTTACCGTGCCACGGTGTGCGCGCGCGAATGCCGCCTGATCGTCTTCGTCGAACTGCTTGGCTTTCTTGCTCGCCTCGGTGGCGTGAGTGGAAGACAGCATACCCTCGGCAAGGCGTTTCGATCCTCTTTTACCAGTACTTTTGGTCGAGCTGGCAGTCGCTTTGCCTTCTCCTGCCCCCTCCATAACCGCACTCAAGTCATTCAGGCGCTTTACGACGGCATCCAGATCCTTCTGCGGCATTCTTGCCAGCTCACGCCCCAGGTCAGTGCCGGTAGCCACGGCTTTCTTTGCCAGCGCCGGATAGTTGGGCACATCCGCAAGCGTCGTGTCCGAGCTTTTGCCTGTAGTGTCGTAAACACTTGCCCCACGTTTGCCGCTCGTATCCGTATCACCGACAATGGTAGGCGCACCTCGGGAAGGATCGAAGCCGGGAATTTTTGTGGCGTCCACCAAGGTGGATTTCAGCGCATCAGCGGGAACCTCTTTGCCCTGCAGGGTAAGGGCCCTGCTGCCATCCAGCGACGGCACCAGCTCATCACCCGTTTTGTCGCTGAAGCGGATGCCAGCACGGCCCTGCGCTGCCGAATAGGTGCTGGTCAGGGTCTTTGCTCCACGGCCTGCCGCCGCCACGCGCGAGCCATCGTCCTGCACCTGAATGGGCGAATCATGCTCCACGACCGGCATGTCCTCCCGCTTCACGCCCTCGGCCACCTGCTGCCCGAATGTTTTATCGCCAACCTTGGTGCAAGTGCCGCAGGCAACAATCTCCACCTGCTTGACGGCGGTCTTGTTCGGGTTGCCATCGACCTGCCCTGCCACATTCTTGACCAGATCGGCAACCTTTCCGGCACCCTGCTGCCGCAGCGTCGCGCCATGGCCAACCACGGCAATATGGGTATTTCCTGTGATGGCGTCGAGCTGCCCGGCGTCGCCTTTAATGCCGGTGCCATCCTTGCTGGCTGTCACGATCACCACATTTTTATTGGGATGGGCCCTGGCCAGGTTGTCGGCGGCCTGTCGCACGGCCGGGTCGACATTACCGGAACCGTCATGCGTCATGACCACCACGAGGCTGTCGGGTGCCGTGCTGTCCGGGCCGGTCTTGCCACCAGCACTAGCGCTTGCCGTCGCTGCCTGTCGGTGGAAATCGCGGACGGCATTGACCTGGGACAGCTCGCGTTGCGCATCACCACCTTTCTCCAGGGCGACCGCATGTGGCACAGCCTTGGTCACCCGAGCGACATTCTTTCCGGCTTCTGGCGGCCCGGCCCTGGCGTCCGGCAGGGTATAGTCTTTCCCGAAGCTGACCTCACCCGGCTTGAAATGCGCGAATGGCTCGGCGCTTTCCACTGAAACCAGCGAATCCTTGTTATTGTTTTCAGCCAGCGCATGACCACAGTTGTCGCAAGCCTGTCGCGGTACGCTGGTGAAAAGCACGAGATGCGGTGCCTGCGCGAGATCGGGCACTGCATTCTCATGCGCAGCATCATTCATCTTGGTGATGGTCATGGGCTCGGAGTGATACACAGCCTCCGGGCGGCCAACGCCGGACTCGGCGGCCTGATCCGCCGAATTGTGATTCGGCGCGTAGGCATATTCCTTTGCGTTTTTTACAGTGCTGGCACCCGGCGCGGAAATGCTCTTCACGCCCGCACCAGAGATGCCCTGGGCATAGAGGCCATCCTTCACATTGACCGTTTTCCGGACAGGATCATACGCAAGCGTGACGGCGGTGCCGGTGACGACGTTGGGCCGTTTTGCTTCATCAGTAGCCCCCAGCGTGGCGGCATCCCTGAGGCCTTCCGGAGTGATCGGCTCGTCATTGGCGGCCTTCATGGCATTGGTGCTGAGGTGGGAGCTGAGGCGGAACACCGCGAGCTTGCCGCTGCCGTCGTCCACCAGACCGCTGAAGCTGCCTCTCCTCGACAGCGCAACCTTGGCCGTCAGGCCATTACCCACAGGAAATTCCTTTTCTTCCGAGCCGACGCCGGTGTCCTTTTTGTATTGTTCGTATTGCGCCTTGGTCATGGTCATCGTCGAATACTGATGACCGCCTTCGGCATCGCCGCTGACCACGCCCTGCTTGAGGACTGACTTGCGGAAGCTGACCGGAATACCCTTGCTGTCTTTCGTGCTGACCAGGCAGTTGCCGGCGTGGCAAGGCGTCGCCGGTTTCGCGGCGGAGCTGTCTTCTTCGTCGTCCTGACCATCGTCTTCCACGGACATGTGATCATCATCGTGCCGGCTGGCCGCTGCGGCCATGCTGGCGGACACGGCCTTGGCCTGATCCACGACGGTGTGGTTTTGCATGACCACATCACCACCCGCCTTGGCGGCGGGTGGCGGCGCAAGCTCTTGCACGGCAGGAGCGTGCTGCACGACTACATTACCGTCCACTGCCGCGACAGGTGGCGGTGCGACCTCCTCCTCATGCACAGCGTTGCCTTGCTGCACATCACCCTCATCGCCCTCGCTCGCATCGCTGCCCAGGCGTGGCCGCTTGGTCAGTGTCTGGGTGGGGTCAAGCTGCGCAACGAGTTCTTTCGAACCCTTGGTCGTGGGGGTGGTTTTGACACCCTTGCTCTTCGAATAGGTGCTGGTGAGTGTTTTTGCACCGCTGCCGGCCGCTGCCACGCGCGTGCCGTCTTTCTGTACCTGGATTGGCGAGTCGTGCTCGACGACCTTCACGCCCTCGCTGCCCAGACTTGCACTGAGCTGCTGCCCGAAAGTCTGTTCACCGCTCCTGGTGCAGGTGCCACAGGCGACAATCTCCACCTGCTTGACATGGCTTGTGTTGGGGTTCGCGCTGATCTGGTCGGAGACATGCTTGACCAGGCCGGCAACCGGGCCGGCACCCTGCTGCTTGAGGTCATCGCCATGGCCAACCACCGCGATATGGGTATTGCCCTTGATGCCATTGAGCTGTCCGCTGCCACCTTCTATACCGGTGCCATCCTTGTTGGCGACCACAACCACAGCATTGGGATGGGCGCCGGCAAGATTGTTGGCGGCCTCGCGCACGGCAGGATCGATATTGCCTTCGCTGTCACGCGTGACCACTACCACCACGCTGTCGGGCTTGGCCGACTTGGGTGGCGTGTAGCCGACGGTGGCGTCGATATTGGCACCGGCAATATGCTCGTTTTCCGTCACGGTCTGCGTCTGGGTTTGCAGGCTGCCATTGGCTTGCAGGTTATTACCCTGCAGGCTGCCGCCGACGGTGAGGCCAACACCGGAAATGGTGCTGTTCTGTGTGCTAGCGGTATGGACTTGGTCAACCTGCTGCACGGTGACACCGCCGCTGGCGAATTTGCCTTCATTGCCGACGCCACCCGAGACACCGACGAAGAGGCCGTTCTGGTCCTGATAATCGTTCAACTGGTTGGCGGTGACATTGCCCTTGACGTTGACACTGCCGCCGCCCGCCGAGGCAAGCTGGGCGCCGGTCAGGGTGAGATTGCCACCAGCAGCGACATTGAGCGTGTTCTGCGCATTGATCCCGCTCTGGGTCCCGGTCTGCGCAAAATTGTCGTGCGAGCTGCCACCACCACCCTGCGCGTTGACGGCAACCACCGTGGTGGTGTCAAGCCCGGCACTGCCACCCCAGTTGCCCTTGGTGGTGCTCTGCTGCTGGGTGTTCTGCACGCTGCTGATGTTGATATCGTGGGCGACATTCACGTTCACGTTATTGCCGGTGACGTTGGCGCCCGTCATGTTCAGGTTCTGCGCTGTGATAGACACATTGTTTGCGCCCAGGTTCGAATTGGCATACGTGGTGGTCGCGAGGCTGTCCTGCTCTATGCTGCCGTTGTAGCCGGCCTGCACACTGGCGCCCGAGCCGGCGCCACTGACGGCGGCGCCGGCAGTAACGTTGACGGCATTCTGGAGCGTGGTACTGGTTTCGCTGCTGGTGGATTCTGCCGCCGTGATATTCACGTCCTGTGCGGAATTCAGGGCAATGCTCTGCGGCTGCGCGCTGCTGGCCGCGCTTGTCGTCGTGCTGCCGCTCGTGGGCGGCGCGGTGAACTGCACACCGTTGAGGTTGATACTGCCCTGCGTGGTAGTGATGTTGATCTTGCCGGCATCGACGTAGGTCGTATTTTGCGAGGTGCTGAGGCTATGCGATTGCGTGTCGGTATTGGTGATGGTTGCCGCTGCGCTGCCGCCGATGACATTGCCCATGGCGAGGTTGCTGGCATCGGCGATCGACTGCCCGGCCGTGAGGCCGGCGTCGGCAGTCATGCCATTGTTGGCACTGTTGGCCAGAGCCGTGCTGTTGCTCGCGGTGTCGGCAATGGCGCTGTCGCCCTCGACGGAAACGCCGGCAAAGGTGGTGTTGGTATGGCTGGTAGTTTCGGTGCTGCTGACGTACTTGGTGGAGTCCAGCTCGCCGGTGGCGATATTGATGGACGAGTTGCCGGTATTGCCCTGCAGATTGCCCCCACCGATATCGACATGGCCGTCGCCCTTGCCCGAGCCGGCTGCTGCGACGGTGTTGATGTTGAGGTTATCAAAAGCAAGATTGGCGTTGCTGTAGCCGACGCTATTGGTGGTGGTGTCGCTGGTGGCAATGGTGAGGCCGGCCTGACCGTTTACACCCGGGCTGCCGGCGCCGGTGCTATTGTTGGCGTAGCTGCTGCCGGCATTGGAGCCGTTATTGCTCGCACTGACATTGCTACTGGCACCTTTCAGTGAATCGATCGAGCCCGTGGCGGTGTTTCCCGCAAAGGAGGCGCTGCCGGTCATGCCGAGTGAGGCGCTGGCACTGGTGCTGTGGTCAGACGCGGTGGACTGGGCCGCCTTGATATCGACCGTGTTGGCCTGGATATTGAAGCTGCCCGCCGACAGGTCGCCGCCGACCAGGGTAACGTTATTGGTAACGTCGATATTGGCGGTGTTCGCCGCCAGGCTGTTGCCGACCTGCGTGGTCTGTTGTCCCACGTCGCTCGCACTGCTCACGCCATTGCCGTTGAAGAGACTGGAAAGCGATTGTGTTGGGCTGGTTGACGCCGTGAGGTTGACACCCAGCGAGGTGTTGCTGCTGCTGTGCGAGGAGGAATCCTGATAGGCCGCGCTGGTGAAATTGTTGCCGCTGACATTGAGGGTGTCGGCCGTGGCGGTAACGCCCGTCCAGTTGACGTTGCCCTTGCCGGACTGGATGTTGATGTCGCCATTGGAAGTCAGGGTCGAGTTCACGTGCGTATCGGCGCTATCGCTGGCTGTCGAGGACTTGGCGCCGATATTGAGCGTGGCCGACAACGAGGCCGGTGCGGCGGGCAACGGTAGCGGGCTGCCCGCTGGCGGCTGGCCGCTGAAATTGGCGTTGGCACTGAGCCCCAGGGAAACACCGACGCTCTGGCTGCTGCTGGAATCCTGGCTGTGCGCTGAGGCGGCGGTGATGTCGATATCGCCATTGGACAAGAGGTTGACGCCGCTGTTACCGGTAATGGCGACACCCTTCAGGCTGATGCCGCTATTGCCCTGCAGGGTGACATTGTCGGCGCTCAGCGTATTGATATTGTCGCTTTGCGCCGAGCTGCTGGCGGTCTGGCTGCTGCTCTGTACCGACAGGCTGATGCCGGCCGACGCGCCGGTGGCGGAGCTTTGCGCATTGGTGCCGATGCCGACCGAAGTGCTGGAGCTGGATGCCGTCTGCTGGGCCGTGTTTTCATACTTGGTGCTGACGATCTGGCCCCCGCTGATCGACAGCGCTCCCTGTGCGGCCTGCGGCATGGCCGCCATCTGCGCTGCCGTGCCCATGCCGCTGGTGGCGGCATTCGTGATGAGGCTGCCGGCAGTGCCATTGGCAACGGCCGCCTGCAGCTGCGCCACATCGAAGCTCGCCGTCACAACCGGCGGGGCGGCTACCGCGCCGAGGGGGCTCGGGCCGCTGCTGCTGCCAGGGCCCGCCGCTGCGCTTGACGACGAGCTACTGCTCGGCGGAGTGGCGGGATTGAGCACCGCCATGTCGGCGCCGCCGATATCCACCTTGTTGACCGCGGTGACAGACACGCCGTTGGCGCCGGTAATCTGCGCATTGCCGTAGTTCGTGCCGCTGCCCGAGGCATTGGCGGCGCTGGCGCCAGCACTGAGGCTGCCATTGCCGACGGTCAGGCCGCTGGACGAACTACTGGACGCATAGGAATAGCTGTTGCCGGCGGCCTCAGTGATGACATTGTTACCGGCGGCCAGGCTGACGGTCTGGCCACCGTAGCTGCCGCCCTGCAGCACGATATTGTTCTGGGCATCGACATTGAGTGCGCCGCCGGCCTGTATCGTGCTGCCGCTGGCGGTGGTGGTCTGCTGCTGGCTGCTGGACGAGGAGGAGCCGATGGACAGTGCACCGCCGGACGCGCTGATGCCGGAAGAGGACGTCGTGGTGCTCGTCGAATTGGTGAGATTGAGCGCCGTGGAATTGACATTGTTGGCGACGATATTGATGCCACCGCTGCTGTTCAGATTGGCCGAGGTGAGATTGACATCACCCGTGCCCGCCGCCAGCGTGAGCTGGGCGTTGCTGCTACCACCCTTGCCGACGTTGATCGAGGCGGCCTGTTCCGTCTGGCTGTTGGTGACGCTGGTGCTGGAGCTGCTGCTGAACGCGCTGTTGTTCAGGGTTTGCGTGGTGGACTGGCTGCTCAGGGCCTGCGACTGCACATTGATATTGCCGTTGGCGGAATAAATGGTGGCTGCATTGCCGGCGTTGACCGTAGCGCCGACGATATCCACGCCCTGGTCACCGCTGATGACCAGATTATTGTTGGCAGTGATGGTGCCGGTCGGGCCGGCGACATCCTGGTAATTGCTGCTGTTGCCCTGCCGGCTCACCGAGGTCTCGTCGACCACGCTGCCGCTGGTGGAAACGAGGGCCATATTGTTGGCACTGATTGTGCCGGAATCATTGACGATATTGTTCTGGGCAACCATGGTCATGGTGCCGCCGGCGCTCAGGGTGCCGGTGTTGTTGACGATGCTGTCCGTGGCCACCACATTCAGGTTGTTGCTGGCTTCGATGGTGCCGCCGGTATTGCTCAGGGAGCTGACATCCAGGTCGACACTATTGGCCTGTACCACGGCGCCGCTGGCGATGCCGGCCTTGGTGGTCGCCGTCAGGTAGACCACGGGGGCGAGTACGGTCTGCCCGTCGACCACGGTACTGACCATCCAGACCATGTCCTGCGTCAGGTCGGCCTGCTGGTTTGCGGTCAGCGGCTGGCCGAAGCTCAGGTCCAGCGACTTGCCTTCGTCAGCGGCAGCGGTTTCCATGCCGCTCATTTCCTGCGCCAGCGAGGCGTAGTTGTTGAGCAGGTCGTTGCCGGTCTGGGCAATGAGTTCCTGTTCGACCAGATAGGCCTGGTAGTTATTGTCACCCACCAGTTTTTCCGACGCATCGGGATTGATGCCCAGCTCATTTTCAAGGTAGGACGCGCCCACATAATTGCTGCCATCGCTCAATAGCGGATTGGTTTCAATCAGGTACTCTGCCGTGGGCGACAGATCAATGATGAAATAGCCGTTCGGATTTCCCGGCACGGGAATGGTGATGCCGCTGATCTGGTCAAATTTGCCGGAGCTGAGCGCGTTGCTGCCCGATGTGGGCTTGCCCAGCGTGCCGGTGATGGCGGCCACCGGAGTCAGCGCGGTATTCCACCAGCTGGCGGCACTCGTTGCGGCGGGCACGGGTGGGCTGCTGCCATTGGCTGGCAAGGACAAGGTAAATCCGGGCAGGGTCAGCGAAGGGAGGCCATCATTGACGAAACTGAATCCGCCGGTACCGGTCAGGCTTTTTGCAAAGATGCCCGCACCAAAATTGGAGCTGCTGGAGCTGGTGACGGTAATCGCGGACTGGTTGTAGTCGGAGTTGTTGACATTGGTATTGGGCAGGGCATCCAGCAAGGTATATTGCACATACCATTGCCAGGTCTGGTAGGTGTCCTCGTTCTCCAGGGCCATGTCGTTGTTGGTGAAGGTGCCGGTTCCCGACAGCACGATATTGCTGCCTGAAATCAGGCCACCGATATTATTGGCCTGACTGAAGCCCTCCAGGGTAACCGTGCCACTGCCGCCGGTACTGATAATCTGCGGGCGGAACCCCGGCTGACCATTGGTATATTGCTGGGTGATGTCCTGGGTTTCCGTAAAGTTGGCAATCCAGTATTCATTGGGAAAGCTGTAGCCACAGCCTGCTGAACCGCTGGTGACACAGTCGTTGGGGGGGCTGACGCTGCCGGTGCCATTGATGTCGTTGGTAATGGTCGTCACGGTTGTGGTCGTAACGGCGTCGCCGCCGGGCACCTCGTTGTTGATGGTGCCGGCATTCAGGGTGATATCACCCGGCGCCTGTATCGTGCCGGAATTTGTGATGGTGTTGCCGCTTATGCTGACCGTGCCATTGCCCGAGAGGATGCCATCGCCTGCCGAGGTGCCGGTATTGTTGACGTTGTCTGCCCCGCTAATGCCGAGGGCAGCGCCCGCATAAAGCAGGCCACTGTTGTTCAGCTCATAGTTATTGCCGGAGGTAATGCCATAGAGGGACAAATTGCCCAGCGCGGACACATTGCCGCTTGAAGTGGTAGTGAGGCCCGCCGTGTAGAGATCCAGATTGGTCGTCGAAAAGATGACGCCATTGACGGTAAACGGCGAGCTGACATAAAGCTCGACGTCGGGCGTTGCACCGTTCACCGCGCCGCCCATGGCGCCGACGATGTTGGCATGGTCGCCGCTGCCGCCCATGCTGAGGCTGTTGGTGTAAATATCGAGATTGCCCTGCGCCGATATCTGGCCGCCCGTGGTGCCACTATTGGAGTTCACGGCAAGGGCGCCGATATAGGCGCTCGGGCTGCCGAGGGTAATCTGCCCGCCCTGGATGATGCCGCCATCTTCGACCGTAATGCCCGATGCACTACTCATGGCCAGACTGGCGCTTTGCAGGTTGCCACTGATGTCGGCCGTATAGGTGCCGGTGTTGATACCGCTGACGCTGGCACTGCCATCGACCAGCACAGAACCGCTGTCGGTAAAGGCGGTGCCGATATCCAGACTCATGCCGCCAATGGATTGCAGCGTGCCTTCGTTGCTGAGCGTGGCCGCGCTGATTGTGCCGCCACCATTGGCGGCTGTGGCCAGGGTCAGCGTCCCGGTATTGTCCAGCGTGTTGGTGACGACGATGCTGCTGCTGGAGCCCCCACCCTGAATGGTGCCGCCATTGCTCAGGCCAGCCAGGGTGAAGTTGAGCTCGTCGCCGAGCAGCTTGGCACCGGCGGGATTGGACAGGTTCAGATTGGGTGCAGCGATACCGAGGGTGGCACCGGCCTGAACAGTACCGTTCGGGTAAACGGCACCCGCCAGCATGGTGCCGGTATTGACGAAGCTGGGTGTAGCGCCGCCCAGGTTCAGTTGCAGATTGCCGATGGCCTCCAGACTGCTGCTGTTGCTGATACCACCGGCCGTTATCGTCAGCGCCCCGCCAGACTCCAGGATGCTATTGTTGGTCAGTGTACCTCCGACAGTGAAGCTGTCGGTCGCCGCCTGCGTCGAGCTTAGCCAGGTCCCGCTATTGTTGAGACTGGTAGCCTGTACGGTGCTGCCGGTCTGCGCCTTCACCGTGGCGCCGGCCTCGTTGGTCACGCTGTCACCCTGCAGGTTGAGCGTGCCGTTGGACAGCATGCTGCCGCTGTTGTCGACGGTTTCTTTGCCAGCACCAGACTGGTCCGTAACGGTAAGCGCAGTGGCAGCCAGGATATTGCCGGTATTCGTCAGGGTGCCGCCAATATGCAGCGTCGCCGCGCCCGTGTCGGCAGACAGGGTGCCCGCATTGTCCAGCCCGCCGCCGGCGCTGATGGTCAGGGCGCCAGCGGTGCTCTCCACAGCTTCGCCCTTGGCACCCGTGGTGTTGACGGCGCCGCTGGCGCTCAGGTCCAGATTGCCAGCGGACTGGATCAGTGCGCTGCCGAGCGCCAGATCACCATTGGTGGTGGTGGCGCCCAGCGTGCCGCCGGACAGCAGCTGTGTGCCGCCAGCGCCAATGCTCAGACTGCCGAAACTGCCCAGCCAGCTGCCGCTGTTCGCCTGCCATGTGGTGCCATCGAGCGTGGCCGCGCCGGTGATATCAAATGAAGTGCCGCTGGCGCCCGAACGCAGGTTTTCGTTTTTCAGCGTGGAGCTGCCGGCGGTATCGCTGAGGCTGGCGGCGGCCAGCGAAAGATTCTGGCCGGCCACGAGCACACCGCCGTTCAACACCATGCCACCGTCATTGCTTTGCAGCGTGATGTTCTGGCTGGCGGCATAGGTGTTGTCGGTCAGTTGCAGGGCTTGCGGGTCGGTGCTGGTGGTGGAAACGGCGATATTCCCGCCAGCCGATACGGGGGCCTGCAAGACAATGGTGCCGGCTGCGGTGAGCGTAAAGTCGCCGGCATTCGCGGCGGCATTCCCGAGCAGGCGCACACCGACACCGGCCTCGGTGGCAATCAGGTTGATGCGATTGGCATACATGCCGCCGACCAGCGCGCTGTCGATGGCATAGGCCGGCGCCGCGCCGGTGCCGCTTGTGCTGCCGGTGACGCTGCGGCTGGCATAGTTCCAGGTGTTGAGGCCGGCGACGATGCCCAGATCCTGTGTATTGATCGGCGCCTGCAGCTCCACCGAGCGGGTGACCAGATCGAGCGCAAGCTGATTGCTGCCGTTGAGGCCGTCGCCGTTGACGAGGATATCGCCCTGCTGCACGTTGAAACCGGTCAGCGCGCCGTTGCTGCCGACCACCGGCGTGCCCGTAGTGAGCGTTGCGTGGTCGGTATTGATGAAGCCGCAGCCGGTGCAGGTGATGCCGTAGGGGTTGGCGACGATCACGTCGGCCTTGGTCCCCGCCACTTCGGTGAAGCCGGCGAGCGTGCTGCGATTGTTGCTGACCACCTCGTTGAGGATCACAGACGCCGGATTGATCAGGTTCAGGTTGGCAAAGAGCTGGCCCGCCAGTTGCGATTGCACGGTCAGCTGGCTGCTGGCGTCATTGTTCAGCACCAGGCCATTGCTGCCGACGTTGTACTGCGTGTAGTAATTGTGCGAGAGCCCGGCGGCGTTCGGGGTGTTGATGTTCACCACCGTCGTGCCATTGCTCGACAGGTAGGCCTTGGTATTGCCCTGCCCGGCCGCCACGGTCACGGTAGGCACCACCGGTGTGGCGGCGAGGGTCGGCGCCACGAGGGCAACAATGGCCATCACGGCGAGCCCGGCAGAGCCCTTGCGACGGCTCCAGCTGCCAGCCCGGATGGTGGCGATCAACTTCGTGGCATATTCCATTGCCCTTGCTCCTTACAATGCGTAGGACAGGCGAAAGAACGCCAGTCCCGTCTCGCGCGTGATGCCCGTTGGCAGCATCAGCGCGTGCGTATAAAACAGATCAGCGGCCAGCCTGTGCCACTGTTCGGAAACACCGACAACCGTGCCGGCCAACGCCCCCGAAGGAACCCCGGAGGAGTTGCTGGACACACAGCCCATGTCAAACCCGGTATACACCCGCCCGGCAAGCGGGCCAGCCCGTGTGGTGAGGCTGTGCGGCAGCGACAGTTCGTTGCGCCAGTAATACCCGTTGTCGCCGCTCAGGGAATTATCGAGAAACCCGCGCACCGTGCTGACGCCGCCGATGGCGATTTGCTGCGAACCGAACAGGGTGGTAACGCCTTCCTGCCCGCTGAAATGGCTGTTCCAGTCCAGCACATGGCCGCCCATGTGGAAGGGGCGGTCATAGCTGATGTCGAGCAGGTATTTGACGAACTGGGCGTGAGGGTCCGTCGCGGGCAGACCACTGGGGTCTTGCAGGGCATGCAGGATGGGCAGGCCGCGTACCGTGTCGGCACGCACGGTCAGCAGGCCATTGTTCACCGTGGTGAAGAGCGCGGCGCCGCCATCGAAATAGCTCAGGTCACGACTGGCGACATCGAGAAACTGGTTGGCCAGGTAGCTGTCAGTACGTTGCGCGCTCAGCGTGCCGCTGAGCGAGACGCGCGTATCCTGATTGCGGAATACCACGCGGTCCAGCGCCAAGCTGCGCGTGAGGGTAGTACCCTGCGACAGCAGCGGAGCACCGCTCGGGGTGATGATCTGGTCGTCGTAACCGAGACTGCTGATATCGAAAGTGATGGTGTTGTATCCCAGCGGCACCGACATGTCGAACGCGTCGGTGCGGGAAAAATGGCTGGAGTTGTCGGGGAAGGTCTCACGGTGGTTTACCGACGCGACCTCGTTGATGCCGAGCAGGCCGTCCTCGGTCACGGTGGCCATGTCACTGCGGCGGCCGACCGAGGTGGTGCCTTCGTTGTCAAAGGAAGTCAGCAGATGCAGGGGCGTGCCGGAGGTATTGTGGAGCGCCACGATGCTCTGACCGGCCTGGTCGCCGGGCTGGATATCGAGATGGGCATTGTTCGAGGCAGCGCGGTTGATCTGGTCAATACCCTGCTCGATGTCGCGGAGATTGAGGGTATCCCCCGGCCCGGCCGGAAATACGCCGGGCAACCAGATGCGGTCGTGGCCGTTGGTGTCGAGGGCGATGCCGCCAATAACACCTTCGACCGCAACGATCTTCAGCTGGCCGCCGCTGAGGTCCTGGGCGGGCAGGTAGGCGTGGCTCGTTACATAGCCGTGGCGAAAGTAGTAGTCGGTGAGCTGCGTGAGCAGCGCTTCGATATCAGCCGCCGACATGCAACGCCCCCGGTATTGCTGCCGGACCTGACGCAGGTAGCCCTGGGGTAAATGCGGCGCATTGCTGACGACAATGTCATTGATGGCGCGGCAGGGCCCCGTGGCTGCCGCAGCGGGCGCTGCGGGCGCCTGCAGGTCGGCCCCGCCCGGCGGTGGCACGTGACGGGCATTTTCCTGGTCCTGACGCAGCTGGTCCTGCTGTTGCAACAGGATCAGGTCGTTCTGGCGTTGCAGGGAATTCAGGTCAACCGGACTCGCAGCCAGGGCGGCCAGCGGAAACAGCAAGGCGCCGAGCAGGACTGCCCGGGAAAAGAGGTGAAAAGTACCCCGGCTGTCATGCTTGACATGAAGTGGCCAGACAACGATACAAACGGACTTCAAAAAAAAACAACGGACGCAAGGCATGCGCAAAATCCATTTCGTGGCTGCGTCAGCTGACGCAAGCCTGGGGCTCCATACCCCCTGAGATAGCCGAAAACCGGCTGGTCGCCCTGTTGCTCCACGCCATTTGCGGGCACTATAGTTGCTGACCGCCATGCCGGGTGGCTTGAAATCCGGGGGCGGTCTGCAAGAACTTGCCAGCTTCTGGTAATGATGCCATGCGCGTCAAGCCCTTGTTGGCAATGACCATATAGTCTGTGTGCAAATGTTCCGTGCATTGACCGAAAGCGACCATCCAGAGCTGCTTGAGCCATTTGTTACTGCCACCGGCAGGCGCCTGGGGCTGCGGCTTGTAAAATGACCCTGCGCAAGACCGCTCTCCCCGCCCTACAGCATTCCGCTTCGGGTTGGCGCGAAGATAACGGTGCACCTAACCAGAGAAGGATCTCATGAGAACGACAATTTTGCTGCTGGCTACACTCGCCGGTACTGCTGCCCAGGCGGCCACGCTGGATGAGGCGCTGGCGGCATTCAGAAACCATGATTATGCGGGCGCCTCCGACGGCCTGGGCCCGCTGGCAGCACAGGGCGATGTGACGGCAGAAAGCCTGCTGGGCATCATGTATGCGCAAGGCCTGGGTGTGGGCAGGGACAATACCCAGGCGCTGATCTGGTTGCGCAAGGCCGCCGATCAGGGCAATGCCGAAGCAGAAACCAACCTGGCCGTGATGGTCGCCAGCGGACAGGGAACGCGCCCCGACTATGCGCAGGCAGCGAGCTGGTTTGCCAAAGCCGCCGCACAGGGCGATGCCCGTGCCCAGTTCAATCTGGGCAATGCCTACTTCAGCGGCCAGGGTGTTGCGAAGGACTATACACAGGCCATTGCCTGGTGGAGCAAGGCGGCTGCACAGGGCAATGCCGTGGCGGCAAACAATATCGGCTCGCTCTACCAGCGGGGCGGCGGCACTACCCGTGACTACGCGCAGGCGGCAGTCTGGTATGGCAAGGCGGCGGAAGCCGGCGATGCCGTGGCGCAGGAAAACCTCGCCGGGCTTTATGCGCGTGGCGAAGGCGTCACGCAGGATGATGCCCAGGCAGCTGCCTGGTATCTCAAGGCAGCCCAACAGGGCCGCATGATCGACCAGATGGTGATGGCCACGCTATACAGCCTTGGCAAGGGCGTGCCGCAGAGCGACAGCAATGCCGCGCTTTGGGCCCGGCACGCGGCTGACGGCGGCCTGCCGCAGGCCCAGGTTTTCCTTGGTACCCGGTACGAGGCCGGCAAGGGAGTGCCGCAAGACGATGCCCAGGCTGCCGACTGGTACGGCAAGGCGGCCAGGCAAGGCAGTGCACAGGGCGAGCTCCATCTGGGGCGGCTATATTTTTCCGGCAAGGGTGTGCCGCAGGACAATGTGCAGGCCTATATGTACCTGAGCCTTGCCACCACCCATGGCCTACCGCCGGACCCGGAGGCAACACTGCAGATGGCCGCCGCCAGAATGACACCGGACGATCTCAAGCGAGCCCGCGCCGCCACCCAGGATTATCAGGCGCAGCATCCATGGACTTCGCAATGAGGGCCCATCCTGTTTTTCTTTGGCAGTAAAAACGAACAATGAAGTCTGCAGGAGTCCTTAAGCCCAGTATGCCCCGGGAATCGCTTACCCGTGCTCATGCCACGACATGAGAGGTCAATAATTCCGCGAGCGGCTCGTGGATGCTCTTAATGCTCCGCCCCCTGTCAGGGCAACTCTCCCGAGATCATCTCTGAGTCCGTGAGGCGTGCTGCCCGACGGAGTATTTATTCCGGGCTGTGAGCAGAGTCTCGCTTGCCTCCGTGCCGGACAGCAGTGAATATCGGCCATGGCCCGCAGAGGCCGGGCATACGGGGCGCAGGGAACAGGACTATGGGCAAGCACAGGCAGGGGTTGTCAGACTGTTGGAAAATGTACTTGCCGGGCCTGCTGGTCCTGCTGCTGCCATGGATTGTTGGCACGGCCATGGCGGCGGGGGTGTCGGCCCCTGCTCCGACCGTGCTGCAGTTTTTCCCGCAGGGCGAGTTTGCCACCGTCAGGCAGGCCACCGCGCGCTTCTCCACCGACATGGTGCGCCTTGGCGATCCGCGCCGTATCAGTCCCTTTATCGTCAGCTGCCAGGCACACGGCCATGCGCGCTGGATAGACACGCACAACTGGGCCTATGACTTTGACCAGGACATACCGCCCAACCATTCCTGCACCTTCACCCTGGTCAAAGGCCTCGTCGCCCTGAACGGGCAGGCGGTGACGGGCCAGCGCGAATTCACCTTCAGCACCAGCCCGCTCTCGGCGCCGCTCAAGTCGGCAGCGCCCACGGGGCAGGTCAGCATCGACTATTTCGTGCCGCAGGGCAGCGTGGGTCCGGTGCGGCAGGTGCAGGTGCGTTTTTCCGAAAACATGGTCAGCCTGGGCGACCCCCACCTGCGTAATCCCTTTATCGTGCAGTGTCCCATACTCGGTCGCGGCCGCTGGGTGGACATGCGCAACTGGGTGCTGGATTTTGTCGAGGATTTGCCGGTCGGCATCAGTTGCACCTTCGTGCCGCCGCAGGGCCTGCGCTCGCTGGCGGGCAAACCGCTGAAGCCGACCCCCCCCCTGCGCTTCGACACCGGCGGGCCACAGCTTGCCGGGGCCATGCCACAGGAGCAGATCGAAGAAGACCAGATATTCCTGCTGAAGATCAACGGTCAGCCCGACATGAACTCGCTGCGCCAGTCCGCCTATTGCGCGGTGGAGGGTATCAATGAAAAGGTGCCGCTTGATTTCCTGACGCCCGAGGCCACCACAGCCTTTGTGGCCAAACTGCCTGACTGGGCGCGGGACGACTGGAAGGAAACCGAAGCGCCCGACTATCACAAATACCACGACGCCCATGCCGTCAGCTGTGCACGGCGCTTTCCGCCCGGCGCCAAGGTCAGCCTGGTATTCGACCACAGCCTGCGCTCCACGGCAGGCGTCGCCAACAGCCAGGACCAGCACCTGGATTTCCGGGTACGCCCGGCCTTTACCGCCAGCTTTGGCTGCAAGCGCGAAAACGCCCATCAGCCCTGTGAGCCGATCAGCGACATGAGCCTGGAGTTTACGGAGGATGTCCGCGCAAGCCTCCTCCAGCAAATCCGGCTACAGGGCGGCGGGCATATGCTGGCGCCCACGCCCAATGGCGACGGCAATACCTTCGACGATGGTCGCAGCATCCGCTTTGCCGCGCCCCTGCCGGCGGGCGTCAGCTTCAGCGTGATACTGCCGCCCGGCTTTGTGGACGATAGCGGCCGCCCCCTGGCCAATGCGGCGAGCTTTCCGTTGCCGGTAAAAACCGCCACCTACCCGCCGCTGGCCAAGTTTTCCTCGGACTTTGGCGTGGTGGAACTGGCGGCCGGCGCGGTACCACTCACCATCCGCAACCTGCAGCCAAAACTGGGCATCACTGCCGAGGCCCAACTGCGAACCCTGCGCGTGCCGGATACCGACGCAGGGCTGGTGGGCTGGTTGCAGCGTTTCAATCCGCAGCAGAATTGCTATACCTGCCGTGAGCGTCACAGGGACGGCACGCTCGGCCCGGATCCGCGCTCGGTATCGCAGCTGCGCGATATTCCCGAGGCGAAGGTCGAGCCCCTGCCCAAGGTCGGCGCCAGGGACTTCCAGGTGCTGGGCCTGCCGACACCCACGGCGGGTGTCTATATTCACGAGGTGGAGAGCCGCTACCTGGGCCAGTCGCTGATGGACATGGACCAGCCCATGTATGTCTCGGCCATGAGCGTGGTGACCAATCTGGGCGTGCACCTGCGCGAGGGCAAAAAAGGATCCCTGATCTGGGTGACGACGCTGGATACCGCCAGACCTGTGGCCAACGCGGATGTCACCGTCTGGGACTGCGGCGTGGGTCGGCAGATGTGGAGCGGCAAGACCGACAGCGATGGCCTGATCGCATTCGGTGCCGACCATGCTGACTGGTTTGTCGGCGGTAACCAGAGCTGTCAGGGCTCGCCCTATGTAGTCATCGCCCACAGCGGCGCTGACCGTGCCATCGTGCTGCCCAACTGGAATCAGGGCATAGAGTCCTGGCGCTTCAACCTGCCCTACGGTAGCGACACCGGGCTCACTATCGCCCACACCGTGCTGGACCGCAGCCTGTTCCGCGCCGGCGAGACCGTGCATATGCGCCATGTGGTGCGCGACCTGGGCCTGCGTGGCCTGCTGCCACCCTCGGGCAGCTTTACCAGGCTGGCCGTGGTCTTCAGCGGTGGCGACGGGCAGGACAGCGAGCAGGAATTTCCGCTGCCGCTGAATATCGACGCCAATGGCGACGGTGACAACGAGTGGACCATTCCCAAGGCCGCCCGCCTGGGCAGCTATCACATCATGCTGTGGGCGGGCGATAACAAGACGTATGAACTGGGCAGCTTCCGGGTCGAGGAGTTCCGCCTGCCGGTGCTGGCTGCCAGCCTGCAATTGCCGCCAGGACCGCTGGTGGCGCCAAGTGTGGTGCCGGCGGATATCCAGCTGCACTACCTGAACGGGGGCGCCTATGGCATGGCGCCGGTCAAGCTGCGCGCGCGGCTGACGCCGGGCTATGCCGGCTTCGAGGGTCTGGATGACTACGTCTTCAACGACAGCGGCATCATCAACAATCAGGACGACATGGGCGAGGGCGACGAAGGAGAAGGCGAGAACGACGCCAGCAATGCCGCGCCCGCCGGCCAGGACCTGCCGGACCATGATCTGGTGCTGGATGCGGCCGGCGGCGCCCGCGCCGACAACGGCAAGCTGCCCGCCATCACCGGCATCATGGACTACTACGCCGAAATGGAATACCGCGACCCCAGCGGCGAAACCCAGACCACCGGCGCGCACACCAGCCTGTGGCCGTCTGCCGTATTCCCCGGCATCCGCGTGCCAGACTGGGTCGATGCCGACGCCAATGCCCCGGTGGGGGTGGACATCGTTACCGTCGGCACCAGCGGCAAATTGCAGGGCGGCGTGCCGGTAACGGTCACCGGTGAGCTGCATACCGTGCACTCGCACCGCAAGCGCATCGTCGGCGGCTTTTACTCCTACGAGTCGGAAGAAAAATCGGAGCCGGTGCCGGTCAACTGTGGCGGTGTCACCAATGCCGCAGGCAAGCTGCACTGCGAGGTGAACGCCTCGGTCTCGGGAGAGCTTTATCTGCGGGTGAGCGCCAAAGATGGCGCGGGCCACAGCACCACGGCGGGTACCTCGGTGTGGATGAGCAACGGCCGCCGCTGGTGGTTCCGCGAGGCCAATGACGACCGTATCGACCTGATTCCCGAGAAAAAGGACTATGCGCCGGGCGAGACCATGCGCTTCCAGGTACGCATGCCTTTCCCGCAGGCCACCGCGCTCATCTGCGTGGAGCGCGACGGCGTGCTTGAGCATTTCGTGCAGCAGATTGACTCGAAAAACCCGGTCATCACCCTGGCCGCCAAAGACGATTACGCGCCAAATGTGTTTGTCTCGGCCCTGCTGATCCGTGGCCGCAACGACGCGGTGGCGCCCACCGCCCTGATCGACCTGGGCAAGCCGGCCTTCAAGCTGGGTATCGCCAGCGTACGCGTGGGTTGGGACGCCTACCGGCTGGGTGTGAGTGTGCAGACCGACCGCGTGCGCTACCACCCGCGCGAGCAGGCAGCGGTGACGGTACAGGTCAGCGCGCCGGCCGGGCAGGCGCTGCCGCCGCATACCGAGGTGGCGCTGGCGGCCGTGGACGAGGCGCTGCTGCAACTGGCCGACAACGACACGGACGATGTGCTGACCCGCATGATGAATCCACGCGGCTACGGCATGCAGACCTCCACCTCACAGCTCGAAGTGGTGGGCAAGCGCCACTTTGGCCGCAAGGCCCTGCCCAGCGGCGGCGGTGGCGGGCATGGTCGCACCAGCCGCGAGCTGTTCGATACCCTGCTCTACTGGAAAGCAAGGGCACCGCTGGGTGCCGATGGAAAGGCACGGTTCACGGTGCCGCTCAATGACTCACTGACCGGCTTCAAGCTGGTGGCGGTAGCCATCAGCGACCAGCGCTTTGGCAGCGGCTCGGCGCATATCGAGAGCTATCAGGACGTGCAGTTGATCAGCGGCCTGCCGCTGGTGGTGCGTCAGGGTGACAAGCTCGACCCCGGATTTACCGTGCGCAATGCCAGTGACAAACTGCAGCAGCTGCATTTCCGCGCCCAAGTGGAAGGCATGGGCGTGCTGCTGGAGCGCGACCTCAGCATTGCGCCGGGTCAGGCCCAGCTCGTGACAGTGCCCTTTACGGTGCCCGCCAACGTAACCGCGCTGAACTGGACCGCCAGCGCCGATGGCAAGGACGGCGCCGACCGCATGCGTCGCAGCGAGAAGGTTATCGACCCGGTTCCCGAGCGCGTGCTGCAGGGCACGCTGGCGCAGCTGGACGGGCCGCTGGATGTGCCCGTGCAGAAGCCGGCCGATGCCCTGCCGGGCGGTGGTATCCGGGTGCTGGGCCGGGCCCGCCTGAGCGACAGCCTGGACAGCGTCAAGGCCTACTTCATCAACTACCCCTATCTCTGCCTGGAGCAGAAGACCTCCAAGGCGGTGGGCCTGCAAGATCCGGTGATGTGGGCCAGCATCATGGGCGAGTTGCCCGACTACCTTGATGCAGAAGGCCTGGCCGCCTTCTACCCGCCCTCCTGGTATAACAGCCTGGATGGTTCCACCTTCCTCACCGCGCATATACTGCGGCTGGCGCAGACCGCCGGCTGGGAGATTCCCGAGGCCTCGCGCAGCCGCATGCTCGATGCGCTGGGCAAGGCCGTGGACGGCAAGCTGAAATGGGACCGCCACCTGCATGACCTGGACGATACCGCCTCGCGCCTGGAGGCCCTGAGCGTGCTGGCCCAATATGGCCGCATGCGGCAGGACCAGCTCGACACCCTCAAGCTTGATCCGCCGCGCTGGACCACGCATATGCTGGTGGACTGGCTGCTGCTGTTGCAGGCCGACCCGCAGGTGCCGGATCACGATGCCAAAATGGACCAGGTGCAGAACCTGCTGCGCTCCCACCTGACTCTGCAAGGCAGCGCCTACCTGCTCTCGGAGGGGGATTATGACTGGTGGTGGCTGTATGACAATACCGGCAATACCATCGCCCAGCTCATGATGGCGACCATGGACCTGCCGGCCTGGAAGGAAGACCAGCCCCGCCTGCTGCGCGGCCTGCTCATGCAGCAGCACAACGGCCACTGGAACAGCACGGTGGCCAATCTCTGGGGTGGCCTGGCCCTGCGCGACTTCGGCGCGACCTTCGAGAAAGACCTCGTGGCCGGCCAGACCCTCGTGCAGATGGGTACACAAAAACAGATGCTGGACTGGGCCGCGCCACAGCCAGCGCCGGTGCAGCTCGACTGGCCGGCGGCCCCCGACACCGTGCACGTCAGCCAGAACGGCAGCGGCAAGCCCTGGATCACGGTGCAGTCGGTGGCGCGGGTGGTGTTGAAAGAACCGCTATCCACCGGCTTTGCCGTGACCAAGACCCTCACGCCGATCCAGCAGAAAGTGCCGGGGCAGTGGAGCGAAGGCGACGTGGTGCGGGTGCGGGTGCAGGTGGACGCGCAAAGCGATATTGGCTGGGTAGCGCTGGATGACCCCATTCCGGCGGGAGCGACCATTCTGGGCCGCGCGCTGGCCCACGATTCGGCCATGCTCAGCACCGGCAGCGACGAGGGCTGGCTGTGGCCGACCTATGTTGAATACGCCGCCGACGCCTACCGCGCCTATTACCAGTGGGTGGAAAAAGGCCAGTGGGCGGCGGAGTACACCCTGCGCCTCAACCAGTCCGGCGCGTTCCAGCTGCCGCCAACGCGGGTGGAAGCCATGTACGCACCGGAAATGTTCGGCATGCTGCCCAATGCGACATGGACGGTAAAGCCTTGATGCGCAAGGCCCTGCTACTGGCGCTGGGCGCCCTGCTGGCCAGCCCGGCGCCGGCTGCCGTGCCCGATTATGCGCAGGTACGCGGGGACTATGTATCGTCCTGGGCCGAGCTGCTGGACCGCAATGGCGTGGTGCTGCATACCCAGCGCGTGAACATGCGCAATGACCGCCTGCCCTGGGTAGAGCTGGAAGACATCTCCCCTGCCCTGCCCGAGGCGGTGGTGTTTGCCGAGGATCGTGGCTTTTACCGCAACAGTGGCGTGGACTGGCTGGCTACCCTGCACTCGACGCTGGATTTGCTGGCGGGCGACCGGGGGCGCGGGGCCAGCACCATCAGCATGCAGGTTGCCGCCCAACTCGATCCGGCTCTGGGCTGGCACAAGGGAGGCCGCAGCCTGAGCCAGAAATGGCGCCAGCTGGGCCGGGCACGCGAGTTGAACGCCACCTGGAGCAAGCAGGAAATCCTGGAGGCCTACCTCAACCTGACCCAGTTCCGGGGCGACCTGCAAGGTGTGGCCGCCGCCAGCGGAGCGCTGTTCGGCCGCGCGCCGGCCGGGCTTACGCGAGCGCAAAGCCTGCTGCTGGCGGCCCTGCTGCCGGCGCCCAGCGCCCCGGCGGACGAAGTGGCGGAGCGTGCCTGCAAACTGATCGCGGCGGGCTTCAGCGGTGCCAGCTGCGCCGAAGAAAAGCTGCTTGCCGAATCAGTGCTCGGCCGGCGCCAGCCACCACTGCCCACCGACCCGGCGCTGGCAGGCTTGGGCAGCCGCCTGCTGGGCGGCATGGGGCAGCTGCAAACCACCACGCTGGATGCTCCCCTGCAGCACTATGCCGAAGAGGCGCTCCGCGCCCGGTTGCTCGATCTGCGCGACCGGCATGTGAATGCAGGGGCGGTGCTGGTGCTCGACAATAGCACCGGCGATGTACTGGCCTACGTGGGCAATGCCGGTCTCGTACCCGGTGCACGGCTGGTCGATGGCGTGCAGGCCCTGCGTCAGGCCGGTTCCACCCTGAAGCCTTTCCTGTACGAGCTGGCGCTGGAGCAGCACTATCTGACCCCGGCCTCCATCCTGCTCGACGCCCCCCTCAACCTGGCCACACCCGACGGTATCTACGCCCCGCAGGACTATGAAAAGGACTTCAAGGGCCCGGTGAGCGCACGTGTGGCACTGGCCGGCTCGCTCAATACGCCGGCGGTACGTACCCTGGGCGTGGTCGGTCTGGACGCCTTCTGGCAGCGCCTGCGTAACCTGGGATTTTCCTCGCTGACCGAGGCGCCGGATTTTTACGGTTATGCACTGGCGCTGGGTGCGGCCGATGTGAACCTGTGGGCGCTCACCGGGGCCTATCGCTCGTTGGCGCAGCAGGGACAGGTCAGCCTGCTGCGTTTTACGCCGGGCACGGCGCCTGCCACGTCCTTGCAGGTGATGGCGGCAGCACCGAGCTTCATGGTGGGCGACATGCTCAGCGACCGCAGCGCCCGTGCCGTCACCTTCGGCCTCGACAATCCACTGGCGCTGCCGTTCTGGGCTGCCGTGAAAACGGGCACCAGCAAGGATATGCGCGACAACTGGTGTATCGGATTTTCGCAACGCTATACCGTGGGCGTGTGGGTGGGGAATATCGACGGCGAACCCATGCAGGACGTGTCAGGCATTACCGGTGCGGCGCCGGCGTGGGGGCAGGTGCTGCAATTCCTGGAAAGCAGCCACCTGCACACCGGCGAATCAGGCCCGCCTGCCCCCGCCGGACTGGTGCGCGAGCGCGTGCATTTTGACGGGATCAGCGAGCCTGACCGTGACGAGTGGTTCCTGCCGGGAACGGCCATGAGCACGGTCAGCTACCTGGCCGACAGCAGCGTGCGCATCATCTATCCGGTCAACGCCACGCTGGTGGCGCTGGACCCGGACATACCGGCGGCCAACCAGCATATGCGTTTCCACGCGGAAACCCGTGGACAGGCCCTGGAATGGTGGCTGGACAACCGCCGCCTGGGCAAGGCACGTGACCTTGAATGGGCGCCAGAGCCCGGCCTGCATCACCTGCGTTTGCAGGACGCCGCCGGGCATAGTCTGGACAGTGTGGAGTTCACCGTGCGTGGCCACTACGATGAACACGCCCGCGATGCCGGTCAGGCGGACCAGACCGCTGCCAGCGGCGGCTGAGGCCCCTGGCGTGCCAGTCGGCTGTGTAGTGCGATGGCATCAGCATGAAATGTATTGGCGGGGAAAGCGTATCAAACACAGAAATCACGGCTGCTATCCATGCGCCCTGACCAGAAGCGAGCCTGCCGGCAAGGTGATGGCCGGCAAGGGCAGACTCATCAAACGGTCGGCTTCCTGACGTGGCAGCCCCAAGGCCAACATCATGTGCAGGACCATCTGTTCGGGATAGTCGACGGCAACGGTGCGGGTGGAAAGACCGAATATGGCCACCAGCGTCACCCCCGCAATCACGTCCAGCGCCACTTCCGCAGTGGCAACGTGAAACGAACCACGCGCCATGCTCTCCCCGATATGGCGCGGCAAATAAACATAAACAAGATGGCCGGCGCTGGCAGCATTGAAACCCGCCCGCCAGATAAAGCTGGCGAAATGCGGGTAGGTACGTGCAGTGTGCAGGAAGATGCGCAACCCGCTGGCCAGTCTCTCAACGGGGTTTTCAAGATCGCCAACCACACCCTCGATCAGCACCATCATCTCGTTGCCCAGCAATTCACCAACGGCGGCCAGCAACTCGGCCGTGGTGCGGAAGTAATTGTAAAACGTGCCGCGTGACACCTCGGCGGCGACAATCACGTCATCAATGACCGAGGCATCCACCCCCTTTTCCGCAAACACCAGCAGCGCGCTCTCGATCAGGCGCATGCGCATCTTCTGCCGGCGCTCGATGCCGACACGGGTGCGGTGATTCATGATTTCGGCAGTCACGGTTTGCTCAATCTCCTGCGCATAACTGGCCACGGTATGAAAACCCCGGCATCAAGGGGCAGCACCGATCCAGCGCTCGCTTTCTTCCCACAGGCGCAGGGCCAGGGCCTGGTCAGCCGCCGCAGGCGAAGTCTCCGCCACCTTGCATTCATCGTAATAAAGACCGCTCTGCGCGACTACCGCCGGGTCAGTCGCGCAATACAGGGTCGTGGCGGCCCCTTGCTCGGTGGTCAGCATGAAACGCTTGATCAACGGGGCCAGCGGCCAGGGCACGGATCGCCAGACATCAGAGGCCACTACCCCCGGATGCAGGGCATAACAACCTACGCCAGTGCCTTCCAGGCGCTGTGCAAGCTCCCTCACAAACAGAATATTGGCCAGCTTGGCCACCCCGTACTCCCTCAGCCCGCCGAAGCTGGCCGTAGGCTTTTGGAGGGCAGAGAAATCAATACCCTTCACATGCAGGTGCGCGCGGCTGGCCACCACCACGATACGCGCCGGTTGCGAGGCTTTGAGGCGCTCCAGCAAGAGTTCGGTCAGCAGGAAGTGCCCGACATGACAAACCCCGAAGGTCAGTTCAAAGCCCGAGGCGCTGAGCCCCTTGCTGCCGGCAAGGCCGGCATTATTGATCAGCAGGTGCAGCGGCAAACCACGCTCAAGAAATGATGTGGCGCAGCGCCGCACCGAGTGCAGGTCCCCCAGGTCCAGCGCCAAAAACTCGGCCTTGGCCTGTCCCTGGCTGCTGGCGGCTATCTCGTCCAGAACCGGCCGTGTCTTCTCTTCCGAGCGACAGGCCAGGAATACGTGTGCGCCCTGCAAGGCCAGTTCGCGTGCGGTAACCCGGCCTATGCCGGAATTGGCGCCGGTGACGATGGCCACCTTGCCACTGAGCGTTGATGACATCATGTCTTTGCTTCCTGTGTCGTTGTCAGCCAGCGCCGCAGGCGGCTCCAGCTGGCGGGTTTATCCATGCTCCGGTATTCACGCAGGCGGGCCAGTTCGGCCTCTATGGCCACGGCCACCTGTTCGCGCAATGCCCAGAGCGCATTCGGGTCTGCGGCGCTGCCTTGCAGCTCCAGCGTCGAAATACGTTCGCCAAAGCCGAAATAGAAGCGTTGCGGGCGCGGTAACAGGGTCGGGCCCAGGCCCCGCGCCAGCGGCGGAATCATGTCGCCGTCACGGGTCAGCCGCTCAAGCGGCAAGCGCTCTTTCAGCCAGCGCCACAGGCGCGAGGCCATCACGTCGTTGGCATCGAGCAGGATATCGAAACTTTCCTCCGGCCCCAACGAGCCAAAGGGAATGATGTCGTAGCCATGCTCCATGGCCATGCGCGCAAAACCCGTGCGGCGCTTCCAGATTAGCTGATAGGCCTCGCCCTTGCGTCGCATCACCTCGCGCCCGCCGCCGGGAAACACCAGCACGTGCGCCCCGCTGCGCATCAGCGCCGCGCAGTTCTCGGGTGTGCCCAGCACCATGCCTCCGCGCGCCAGCATACTACCCCAACCGGGTACGCTGAAATGGCCCCGGTCCCCCAGGGCCCGTGGCAATACGCCGTAGCGGGAATACAGGTGACTGATCATCAGCGGCACATCCAGCAAGCCATACAAGGTATGGTTTCCCACCCAAAGGGCCGGCTTGCCCAGGTCCAGAGCCTCCAGCCCAAGGAACTCCGGCCTGAAGTAGGCGCGAGGCAGGGACAACAAGGCCTGAATGCGCGCCGGTGATGGCGGCACATAGCGCTCCACAGGGGCGAGATTGCAACTTGCAGCGGACATGGTGCCACCCCTCGAATTAACTAAATCGTCATATTGACAGTTATGTCATTATAAAGATAAAGTTCAGGCCTGTCATTCACTTTCCCGGGTCGGTCATGAACCAAGATACCAATACCGCACATCCCCAGCTCTCATCCCGTCTGGTCAGCGTCGGTAGCCGCCACATTCACGTCAGTGAGCTGGGCAGCGGCTACCCCGTGCTCATGCTGCACGGCGGCGGCCCCGGCGCCTCCGGCCTGTCCAACTACTCCCGCAATATCGACGTGCTGGCCCGCCACTTCCGGGTGCTGGTGCCGGACATGCCGGGCTATGGCCAGTCCACCAAGGGCATCAACCGGGCCGACCCCTTTGGCGATCTGGCCGAGGGCGTGTTGGGTCTGCTGGATGCGCTGAACATCCCCACCGCCCACGTCATCGGCAACTCGCTCGGCGGCGCCTGTGCCCTGCGCATGGCGCTGGATCAGCCGGCCCGTGTGTCTGCCCTGGTGCTGATGGGCCCCGGAGGCATCGGCACTACACGCGGCCTGCCCACGGCGGGCCTGAACCAGTTGCTGAACTACTACAGCGGCAGCGGGCCCAGTATCGGCAAGCTGCGCACCTTCATCCGGGAGTACCTGGTGTTTGACGGCAGCATGGTGCCGGAATCCATCATCCAGGATCGCTACCTGTCCAGCATTGATCCGGATGTGGTCGCTGCCCCGCCCCTGCGCCGGCCCAACAGCCTCTCGGGCGCGATCCGGATGGACTTCACCCGCGACCGCCGCCTGAAGAAATGCCGCGTGCCGACACTGGTGCTCTGGGGCATCGCCGACCGTGTCAACCGCCCCAGCGGCGGTGAAACCCTGCAAAAGACCCTGCTCGACTGCGACCTTTACCTGTTTGGCAAGACCGGTCACTGGGTGCAGTGGGAACGTGCTGATGAGTTCAACGCCGTGTCCAGCGCTTTCCTCCTGCGCCGCACACCTGCCCTGGAGAGTTGAAGCCATGTCTGTCGAAGCACAACAAAGCCTGTTTGGCGCCGTCAGCATGGGTTATGCGCTGATTGAATCGGAGCGGCTCGGCGACTGGCGCCGGTTTACCGAGAAGGGCCTGGGGCTGCATCTGGAATGCGCCTCGGAAAGCCTGCTGGCCTTCCGCATGGACAGGCACCAGCGCCGCCTGATTGTCTGCAAGGGGCCGGCGGAGGATGTCGCGGCGGTCGGCTGGCAGTTGCGTGATGAAGCCGCCCTGAATAACCTGCTGGGGCGACTCCATGAGCGCGACATTCCGGTGGAAAAAGGCCGGGACAGCGAAGCCGCGCTGCGCGGCGTCATGTCCTTCTGGCGCCTGAAAGGCCCGAAGGGGCTGTCCATCGAGTTGTTTACCCAGCCACTCACCACCGACGCTCCGCTCAGGATGCTGAGCAGTGGATTTGTCACCGGCGACGGCGGCATGGGCCATGTCGCCATCACCTCGCGCCGCCCGGAAAAAATGCTGCGCTTCTGGCAGGAGTTGTTTGACGCCCGCATCAGTGACCGCGTCAGCGAAGATCTGGCCGGCGCTACCCTGGACATTACCTTCCTGCGCCTGAACGAGCGCCATCACTCCGTCGCCATCGCCGCCACGCGCGGCCTGCGCCTGGACCCCATCCGCACCCAGGTTCAGCACATGAACATGGTGGCAGCCAGCGTAGACGACCTGAGCAACGCCCACCAGCGACTGCGCGCACTGGGCTATGAAATGGCGCATGACATCGGCCAGCACCCCAATGACCGGGAAATCTCTTTCTATGTGATCTCGCCCTCGGGTTTTGAAATGGAATACGGCTGGAATGCCCTGACCGTGAACGATGAAGCCCGCTGGCAAGCCACGCACTACCACGGCATCAGTCTCTGGGGACATCGACCGCTCAACTCAGGCATGCGCTACAACCTCGTCACCAATGCCGGTAATTTCCGGCGTGGCGCGCGCTCCCTGTTGCACCCTGAATATTCGCCACTCTGAGAGGCATGCCGGACATGAGCATCAATAAAAAATCACAACAGCCCAATGTCGATGTGCTGATCGCCGGTCTGGGCCCCACCGGGCTGGTGCTGGCCCACTTGTTGGGCATGCGCGGTCACCAGGTCGTCGTGCTTGAGCGGGAGCCCGTTTTTTACGGCAATGCCCGCGCGGTCTACACCGACGATGAATGCATGCGTATATTCCAGTCGGCAGGCCTCGCCCTGGAGTTGCAGGAAAAAATGCTGCTGGAAACACCGGTGCAGTTCGTGCGCCCGGATGGCACGGTCATGGGCCAATATTTTCCACTCAAGCGCCCCTTCGGTTGGCCGGTGGTGAACTTTTTCTACCAGCCCTATCTGGAAACCACCCTGAGCGAAACCCTGGCGCGCTACCCCAATGTGGAAATCCGCCGTGGCCGCGAGCTGGTGGATTTTGTACAGGATGCACAGGGCGTTAGCGCCACCCACCACGCCACGCAGCAGTTCCGCTTCAGCGACGAGAGCGACGTCCGGCACAGCACCGATGCCGACCCTGATCCGCAGACACTGCGCGCCAGATACCTGGTGGGCGCCGATGGCGGGCGCAGCGTCGTGCGCGAGAAACTGGGCATCAGGATGACCGGCAAGAATTTCCCCGAGCCCTGGCTGGTGGTGGACCTGAAAATGAAGGAGGGGGAAGACGCGCTGCGCCACATGCCCTATTTCAATTTTGTGGTAGACCCTGAGCTGCCGGCGGTGAGCTGCATTCAGCCGGACGGCTATCACCGCTTTGAGTTCATGCTCAAGAAGAACCAGACCAGGGAATTCATGGAGCGCCCGGAAACGGTACGCTACTACCTGTCGAAATTTGTCGACCCCGACAAGTTCGAGGTCAAACGCAAGCTGGTCTACACCTTCAACGCGCTGATTGCCACCACCTGGCGCAATGGCCGTGTTCTGCTGGCTGGCGATGCGGCACACATGACGCCGCAGTTCATGGGCCAGGGTGCGAGCTCAGGCATTCGCGATGCCTACAATCTCGGCTGGAAACTCAGCGCCGTGCTCAAGGGCGTGGCGGGCGACAGTCTGCTGGACAGCTACGAAAGTGAACGCCACGACCATGCCAGGGCCATGATCAAGACCTCGGTCATGCTCAAGGATGTGGTGTCCATGACCCATCCGCTCGGCACGACGATCCGTGATCTTTTCCTCAAGGGCATGCAGGCCGTGCCCGCCCTGCGCGACTGGTTCCAGCAGGGTGGCTTCAAACCGGCTCCTGTCTACACCAGGGGTCAGTACTTGGGCCTGCCACGGCATCGCCGCCACGGGCCGGAAGGCACGCTGGCGCCGCAGCCGGAAGTGCGCCGCATTGATGGCCGCCGCGTGCTGCTCGATGAACTGCTGGGCAATGGCTTTTCCCTCGTCGGCCTGAACGTGGACCCGCGTGAAGGACTTTCGTCAGTGTCGCAGTACTTCCTCAAATCACTCGACACCCGCTTCGTCACACTATTTCCCTACGCCTGCCGCCCCCAGGGCCAGGAGGGAGTGGTACGGGCTACGCCGACGGGGTTGGCCGAAGTCGAGGATATCAACGGGAGCATGATCGAGTGGTTTCACAAGGCCGGATTCCGGAAAGATGCCGTGGCCGTGCTGCGTCCGGACAAATTCACCTTCGCGCTGGTGAGCATGGATGACATTGAGCAGGCCATCTCCGAACTGAGAAAACAGCTGGTCTGGCGCCCTGCCCGCGCCGCCTGACCCCCTCATGAAAACAGGAAATACCACGCCATGAATAACAGTCCCGATGCGCAACACATCAATGCCGCCGCGCTGGCCCTGCGTGCGGCGCGTGCGACCCGTATACCCATTGGCCCCGTCACCGCCAGTCATCGCATCGCCGGCCTTGATGCTGCCTATGCAGTAGCAGCACTCAATAGCGAGGCACGCCTCGTGGGCGGCGCTCGCCTCGTCGGCAAGAAAGTCGGCCTGACCTCCAGGTCCGTGCAGCAGCAGCTGGGCGTGGATCGCCCTGACTTCGGCATGCTCTTCGCCGACATGGAATTCCTGGATGGCGAGGCAGTGCCCATGAGCCGGCTCATGCAACCCAAAGCCGAAGCCGAAGTGGCCTTTATCGTTGGCCGCGACCTGACAGGCGACGTGCCCAGCTGGAGCGAATTCCTTCTGGCCATCGCCTACGCCCTGCCCGCCATTGAAATCGTCGACAGCGCCATTGCCGACTGGAAGATCAAGCTGGAAGACACCGTGGCGGACAACGCCTCCTGCGGTCTTTATGTGCTGGGCGATCAGCCCGTCACGTTGGGGCAGCTGTCGCTGGGCGATATCGGCATGCAGCTCAGCAAGGACGGCTCCGTGGTCTCGGTCGGCAGCGGTGCAGCCTGTCTCGGCCACCCGCTGCGCGCAGCCTTCTGGCTGGCCAGCACCATGGCCGGGCGCGGCCAGGGCCTGCGCGCCGGCGAGGTGATTCTCTCGGGTGCGCTCGGTCCCATGGTGACGGTCAGTGCGGGTGACCTGTTGCAAGCCCGTATCGGCGCCCTGGGCAGCGTCTCCTGTCAGATGGTGTAACGAGGAATTATTCATGAGCGGAAAAATAAAAGCGGCCATCATCGGCAGCGGCAATATCGGCACTGACCTGATGATCAAGATACTGCGCCACGGCCATCATCTGGATATTGTCGCCATGGTGGGTATCGACCCTGAATCCGATGGTCTGGCGCGTGCGGCCCGCATGGGCATAGCCACCACGCATGAAGGTGTCGAGGGCCTGGCCCGACTTCCCGTATTCAGGGATATCGACATCGTTTTTGACGCCACCTCGGCCGGAGCACATGTCATGAACGATGTGTTCCTGCGCACCTGCAAGCCGGGCATTCGCCTGATCGACCTGACCCCGGCGGCCATCGGCCCCTATTGCGTGCCGGTGGTTAACCTGGAGGAGCATCTCGGCAAGCTGAACGTCAATATGGTTACCTGCGGAGGCCAGGCAACCATACCCATGGTCGCGGCGGTATCGCGGGTCGCAAAAGTGCACTACGCTGAAATCGTGGCCTCCATCAGCAGCAAATCCGCAGGCCCCGGCACACGGGCCAATATCGACGAATTCACCGAAACTACATCCCGCGCCATTGAAACCGTCGGCGGTGCCGGCAAGGGCAAGGCAATCATCGTGCTCAATCCGGCGGAGCCGCCGCTGATCATGCGCGATACCGTCTATGTGCTGTCGGAGGCCTGCGCCCTGATCGAGGTGGAGGCCTCCATTGCAGACATGGTGGCCGCCGTCAACGTCTATGTGCCGGGCTACCGTCTGAAACAGAACGTACAATTCGACATTATCCCTGAAGATGCGCCCCTGAATATTCCCGGTCTCGGCCGCTTTTCCGGCCTGAAGACATCGGTATTCCTCGAAGTCGAAGGCGCCGCCCATTACCTGCCAGCCTATGCCGGCAACCTCGACATCATGACCTCTGCCGCGCTGGCGACCGCCGAACGCATGGCACAGGCGATCATCCAAGGCTGAGGGCAGACGCCATGACATTCAATCCCGGCAAGAAACTCTATATTTCCGACGTAACCCTGCGCGATGGCAGCCATGCCATTCGTCACCAGTATTCGCTGCAGAATGTGCAGGACATTGCACGCGCCCTGGACAAGGCGAAAGTGGACAGTATCGAAATCGCCCATGGCGACGGCCTGCAAGGCTCCAGCTTCAATTACGGCTTTGCCGCCCACACCGATCTGGAATGGATCGAGGCCGCAGCCGATGTGCTGACCCACGCCAGAATCTCCACCCTGCTGTTGCCGGGCATAGGTACCATTCACGATCTCAAGGCGGCCTATACGGCTGGCGCGCGTATCGTGCGTGTGGCCACGCATTGCACCGAGGCCGATATTTCCCGCCAGCATATTGAATATGCGCGCTCACTCGGCATGGATACTGTGGGCTTTCTCATGATGAGCCACATGACCACGCCGGAAAATCTGGCCAGGCAGGCAAAGCTGATGGAAGGCTACGGAGCCACCTGCATTTATGTCGTTGATTCCGGCGGTGCCATGGCCATGCACGATATCCGCGAGCGTTTCCGTGCACTCAAAGCTGTGCTCAAGCCGGAAACGCACACCGGCATTCACGCGCATCATAACCTGAGCCTGGGCGTAGCCAATTCCATCGTGGCTGTCGAAGAGGGTTGCGACCGTATCGATGCGAGTCTCGCCGGCATGGGCGCCGGGGCCGGCAATGCGCCGCTGGAGGTTTTTATCGCTGCTGCCGAACGCATGGGCTGGGAACACGGCACCGACCTCTACACCTTGATGGATGCGGCAGATGACATCGTGCGCCCCTTGCAGGATCGCCAGGTGCGGGTGGACCGGGAAACGCTCGCCCTGGGCTATGCCGGTGTTTACTCCAGCTTCCTGCGGCACTCGGAAGTGGCGGCAAAGAAATATGGACTGAAGACCGTCGATATTCTGGTGGAACTGGGTCGGCGTGGCATGGTCGGTGGCCAGGAAGACATGATCGTGGATGTGGCCCTTGATCTATTGAAAAGAGCCTGACAGCGTGCACCGCGAGGAGTTGTTTACATGCTGAAAGTATCCACTGGCTGCTATCCAGTCTGGTTCCGACAGGAATTGCGCAGAGCCGATGCACAGGCCTATTGGCGGGGGCTACATGGTCAGATTGCCAACAAGAATCCGGCGATTCACGAATACCTGCAACACCACTTTTCTGACACGGACCACGGATTCTGGCCGGTACCGGCTACCGTAGGCAGCATCATTCCTTCGGACTGGCGGATGGATGGCGTCACTGAGGTGCGCATAGGCAACGTGATGACAGGCATATGGGCAAGACTGTTCGCGATGAAGGCAAACGCGCTCGACGAGGAAAATGTCTTCGATCGGGTACTTGCGAAGACATCCAGTCCCGGAGGAAGCATCTGGTGGACTGGAGCGTACCGGGCGGATACTGGATTCCGCGCAGCAGTTTTCCTGCGAGCCAGAAGCGGCGTCAGTGGGCGTAAGTTTGGCAGCTTCATAGAGCAAACCCTTGGGCCTGCCCTGATAAACTCCGGCGCACTTGAGCTTCGCACACATGTATTTTCCCTGGGCAGCCGTTTCATGTGGTGGACGCCGGGCGTGCGACATGACGAGCCTGTCAATCGGAGAGCTGACGCGATGTTATTGATTGGCACGGAGAGTCGTGAGGCGTTGCGGGAACTGCTGATGTCCACCTCCATATCAGCCACCCAGGGTGAACAGCAAAAGTATTGTGTGGCCATCCAGGCATACGCTATTGACAAGACCTATGCCTTGTCGCTTGGCGGCGTACCGCAGCCTCAGACGTGGTAATGATTCATGGCAAAGCAGGATATGTTTAACCAAAAGATTGTTGTTATCGCTGCAGTTGGCCCTGACATCGGTCGGGCCGGCAGGCGCACAACAAAATTGCCGTGCCGCCCCAGTAAGGGCAGCGCGAAAAATGTGCTGAGGACCTGAGAATGACTATCCAGAGTGGTCGTATTGATGTGCACCATCACCTGATACCACCGGCCTTCATATCAGCCATGGAGCGACACGGTATCCGCGAGGTCGCGGGTGCGCCGTTGCCGAGGTGGAAAATTGAGGACACGATCGCAATCATGGACGTTTGCAGCACACAGACGGCTATCCTGTCGCTCTCAGCGCCCGGAGTATATTTTGGTGACATCGAGGAGGCCGTCGCATTGGCGAGGCGCTGCAACGAGTTTTCAGCCCTGTTGACTGAACAGCATCCCGGCCGAATTGGCTATTTTGCCGTACTTCCCATGCCGTTTACGCAATACGCCTGCGCTGAAGCCATTCATGCGCTCGACAATCTAAACGCGGCCGGGATCGTGCTTTTGGGAAGCACTGAGGGAAAGTTTCTGGGAGACCCGCAGTTTGACGAACTTATGGCTGAACTGGACAGGCGCAAGACGGTGGTGTTCGTACACCCCAATCTCCATGAAACCAGTAAGAATATTGGCCTGGATATACCGGGCTTCTTGATGGAATTCCTCTGCGACACCACGCGTGCGGCATTAAATCTGGTTCTTTCAGGGACAATGGAGCGTTACCCCAACATTCGCTGGATACTGGCCCACGCCGGTGGTTTCCTGCCTTATATAGCCTGGCGCCTGTCGCTGGCCAATATGATGGCACCCTATAATACGACGGCGCCACAGGGCGTGCTGACTTATATAAAACGTTTTTATTTTGACACCGCGCTGTCGCCATCGCCCTATGCCCTGGGGGCCTTGCGCGAACTGGTCGAACCCTCCCATATCCTGTTTGGCAGCGACTTTCCCTTTGCGCCAGCCATAGCGAGTGGCATGCAGGTGAAGGCCTTGCAGGCCAACACGCAATTTGATGAGAAAACCAGATACGGCATAAACCGGGGACATGCGCTGAGCCTGTTCCCGCAGTACAAATCAGGGAACGAAGTGGTCACGGCACTACCGGTCTACGGGCCGGAGAGCCTGGGCAACCGGGTTCGCCGAATGCTCATAAAGCCGGTGGTAACGCTGGCAGATCATATTCGCGGAAAATAAGTATACGCGCCTGACATCGTAAAGAGCCCCCCGAATTACAGGCAGAGGCACAAGCAATCTCCGGGACTTTCTTGCGGTGGCTTCCACCACAAGCATGAACCCCTCCTCTGCCTGCCCTGCGAAAAAAGCCCTGCCTGCCAACGGCGAATAAATCCTGACAAGTCTCCTTAAAAACTCCATCAACTGTCCGCAGCCGGACAGTCTCGGCAGCAAGCCTCGTTTAGCATGTTTTCCGAGAATACCGGGCATGTTCCACACGGCAGGCCCGGTGCCGCTACAAAGCATTTCTCACTGCCCAATAACCAAAACATCAGTGGCTCTACTGAGGAGAATGAAAATGAAAGGGTTGAAGAAACTGGCTCTGACCTCCGCCATCCTTGCAATATCCACCGGCGCACTTGCCATGGAAGCCATGCAGGACGACGCGCTGTCCAGCACTACCGGCCAGGCAGGCCTGACCATACTGATCGACAATATCGGCGCCAAAGTGGCTCAGGTTCGCTACTATGACAGCGATGGCACCGCCGGCGCGGCGGGCGCCCTTGGTGTTACCGACAATACCGACCTTATTCCCGCCGGCCCCGGTGCAGGCCAGACGCCGCTCGCTTTCACCAATTCTTTTTCCGCCGGCGGCTCCCTGGTAATGAATGGCTTTGCACTGAGTGCTACCAGCATCAGCACCAGCATTGATGTCGGCTCTGCAGGTACCGGCACCGGGGCTGTCAGCGGCCTGCTGATTGGCACCTCAATCACCGGCCTGAACGTGAACCTGGGCACCATCAGCTTCGACAACGGAGATGAACTCGGTCCCGTCGGCGGTCACGCAGCCACCAACAGTGCCGGCTACACCAGCGGCTACCTGAGCAGCGGCAGCGACATTGGCGGCGTTGCCATAACCGGCCTGACCCTGTCGAACTTTGCCATGCTGGTCACTGCCGGCACCCAGCACTTTGGCAGTTCCGGCCTGACCATCAATCCGCTGACCGCCATTAACCTGAGCCTGACAGCCAGCTACTACAACAGCACCATGGAAAGCTTCGGTCCTTCCGGCTTCACACCCAATGCTGCCAACGGCGACGTCGCGGGTGACGGCCTGATCTCGATGCCGATTTATGTCACCAATCTGGTGGGCGGCCCGATTGAAGTGGCTGCGGGCAAGGACAGTAGCGGCTACGGTCTGGCGGCCGGCCAGGGCCTTGAAATTGCCACCAACGGCTTTGCGGCCACCAGCATCGATATTGGCGGGCAGGGCCAGGCCACTCCCGGTTCCGGCATCCTGATTGCCGGAACCAATGCCGGCAGTATCGGCCTTGTTGGCCTGCAGATCAGCCCCAACCAGATATACGTTTCCGGGCACTGATCCGGCGCTGCTGCAAGCATAAAAAATCCCCACACTGTGGGGATTTTTTATTCATCAGGATACGACAGCCATCAGGCCGGCTGACTCCTGCCATCGAACAGAAATCGATGATAAACCAGCAACAACGCATCAGACAGACTCACAGGCAATGCCGATCCGGCCCTGGGCAATTTCTTCGATCATCTCAATATCGATCAACTCGATTCTGCCGTATTTCAGCAGGATCAAGCCTTTTCGCTCGAACTCCTTGAGCAGCATATTCGTGGTTGCCCGTGCCAGGTAAATCATTTTGGCCAGATCATCCTGGGAGACGGATATGGTGCGACGGCGAGAGCCCGTCCAGGTGCCATAGTTGGTTGATATCATTATCAGGCGCTTGGCCAGCCGCCCCGCAGCCGGCAGCGAGCCCACGGCCTCGGCACCTTCCAGCACGAGTAGCAGCTTTCGCGCCAGCAGCCTGGCCACCTCCCGCCACAGGCCGGGATCTTTTTCGAGCATGTCATGCAGGTAATCATGCGGCAGCACAAAGACCTGACTGTCTTTTTCGGCGCAGGCTGCATATTTCCGATGGCATTTTTCAAAAATGGCCGGCTCACCAAACCAGCTGACCGGCTCAATGATCGCAACGAGATTCTCGCTGCCACTCTGGCCAACGGAGCCGATGCGAATGGCACCATCCAGCAGGCAGTAAAGGGAACCACAGGCATCTCCCGGTGCAAACACCCTCTGCTCTGCATCGAACCCAAGAACATGGCCGTGGCGGAGGAAGGACTCCTGGAAACGCACCGGCAATCCCAAAAACCATTGGCAGCGCTGCAAGGCCCGAAGCGGGTCAACTTTTTTAGTTCTTGCAAGTCGTGACATGAGGATTACCCGATTGTCCGGTCGAGCAGGCCCAGCGGAGTGGCCCCTGAAGATAATTTGAGGTGGCCAACAGAGAGGCATCTTTATGACGTCTTATTATACTATAAAGTTCTTTTTTATACATATGTGTTCAATAAATGCATATGAATTACCGCCAGCCGGTGCTCCCGATGGCAGCAGGCCACGAAGCGGCCATGCCAGATCGGTGCGATCGGTTCGCAAGCCCCCGAGACCGCCAAGGATAAGGTCGACTCCGGCCAGAAAATCGACACGGTCGTCGTGAGCAGGCAACTGTCCAGCCATGCTGCGCGTAAACGGATAGGCAACTGCCCCAGGGCCTGTGTGAGCACGGCGCCAACCCATGGATGCGCGTTGATCGCGTCAAACCAGCGGGCTGCCGCCCGCTGGTTTGTTTGTCAGTCGGGGATCAGGTATTCAGGAGGCTGAAGCAGTGCGGCATTGGCCTGCGCTGCCCGCAACTCGATGATGTGGAGGGATCAGCGTAACTCGGGCAACGGCGGCAGCTCGGCCCTGGCTATTTTCCCCGCCTCTTCGGCGGGAATGCCCAGTGCCCGCAGGACCAGTTCGGCGGTATCGTGCCCGGCATCGCGCCAGGTCTTGTGCCCTTCGGCAACCAGCATGATCGCCGAAAGTACCGAGCCACCAACGAGGCCGATGGCACTCAGCATCTGTTCCTCCTTCAGCGTATAGCGGCCATCCTGAATACCCTTGACGATATCGGCGGCCGGAGCACCGGTCAGCAGGCTGCGCAGGGAGGCGGAACTGAAGGCAAAGCGGCAGATGAAACGACCCCAGTCCGGCTCTTCGTGGGCACGACGGATATACTGGCGGATACCACGGGCAAGCCGTTGCGCCGGGTCGCCCATTTCCTGAAAGCTGAGCATGACGCGCTGGTTCATCTCGTCGCCAAGCTGCGCCGCCACATCCTGGAACAGGGTTTCGGGATTGGGCAGGTTATTGTAAATCGTGCCGCGCGCCACACCGGCCACCTGGGCCAGTTCGCTGATGGTGACCTGGGTGGCCCCATGCTCCGCAAACAGCCGCAAGGCAGCACGGTGGATACGGGTTTGTGACCCGGACATCGCTTCCATATCGGTCGCCTCACCTGAACACACAAAGACCAGATCAAGCACTGGCGTTCAATATCGGGCAAACATGGTAGCGCAGTCCCGCACCGGTCTCAACGCGTCAACCCGGATCGTCGTACTCCACATGTAATATGTCATTCTACGGAAAGCATGGGGACGGGCCTGGCCATGGCACCAATCAGCGCACCCAGAAAGGTAATGGCCACACCAAGCGCGGTGCCAGGCGTCAGGGTCTCCCCCAGGAACGAAACGGCGAGCAGGGTTCCCACCACCGGCACGCCCGACATCATGATGACCACCCTGACCGCCCCCAGCAACTCCGCCGCCCTGGCATAAGTCCACATGGCACAGCAGACCACCACAAAGCCCTGGAAGAAGGCCTGCAGGGCAATCTGGCCGGCAGATGCGATGCCAATATGTTTGGGCAGGGCCACGAGGTAGATCGGCAAGTACAGCAAGACTGAGACTGCGGTGACGCCCAGGGTTACGTCAAAGGCACGTACCTTCCAGTGCTTGAGCAATACCGTAAACAGGGCCCAGCAAAAACTGGCACCGAGCAGAACAAGGTCACCCTTCATGGAAGCAAGCGTTGGCCCGCCCGCCCCCTGGTTGAAGCAGAACAAGGTGGCCACCCCGCACAGGATCAGGAAAAGGCCAGTCGCCCTGACGGGATTGGACCGCTCACCCAACAGGAAGAAAGCAATAAATGACGTAAAGAAAGGCAGCATGCCGGATATCAGCACCGCACCATGGCTTGCAGGCGCCAGGGAGAGGCCGGTGTAGGCAAGCAAAGGGTAAATAATGCCGGCCAGGAGCGCAAAGCTCAGCGACTGATACCAGGCCAGCTGCCGCAGCGTCGGCTTCATCAGGCGCGGCAACCACCAGGGCGCCAGCACGACAGCCGCCGTGCCGATACGCAAGGCCGCGATATCAAACGGTGTCAGCACACCTTTACCACCAAAGCGTGAAACGACCACGAACCCCGACCAGATCAGCAAGGTGATGGCTGCAAAAAAATAGCCCGACTCTGACGTGGCTTCAGATTTCATAGGTACCTTTGGGTTGATTCTGGAGCAAGCTGCCAAGAGCTTGATGCCGATAACTTGTTACAAGCACACAGAATACCGGAGCCTCGGATTCAGCTACTGCAAGCCCTGTTGCGCTGGAGACGGCGCACACTCTGGCTCATCAACATCCGTTTTGCAGCGGATGCGCTTCAGAATTGACAACATATGCTGGTCATAGTAGCCGGCAGCAACCAGGTCCTTCAACAATCCCCTCATGCTGTTATCCCATTCCACCAGTTCGCTGTGTACGGCATATATCCACACGCGCTGATCAACGTCTGCCTCCTGGTTGCGGATTATGCCAAGCGCATGATCGGTCTGACCATTCATGAACTCGCGACTTTTCTGGCCAAAGTCAGCCGGAAACCGGTCAGCATGGGTCAGGAACTGCATGGTAAAATAGAAGAGCGGACGCCTGACGACACCACCACTGGAACCTATGCCCCTGCTCAATTCCATCGCCTTGAACAATACCATCGGAGCCAGAATGGCATCCACACGCCCCGAGTTGAAAGCAGGGCCAAAGTCCGTCAGTTCAAGAGGAACGGGTATGAGCCTGAAATGATCCGCCATGATCTTTTGCGTTTTGTCCCAACCCATAACCGCAACTTTCTTGCCGGCAGCACGTGCAAAAGAATTGATCTTGCGATCATTCACTACCGGGTATGCTGCACCCAACGGCATCATGCCAACCATTTCATAACCGTCGCTCACCATGAATTTTGCCAGCCTGGGCGACGCCATCAAGCTGAGAACATCGCGCATTTGCACGTAGTTCTCGATAACGCCGGGTGCATCAACGGAGCCCGTAAACTTGTTGAACTCACGCGCCCGCAGCCCAATCATGCTGGCCATATCGCAGGTGCCGGCTTTGAAGGCATCGTATAGCCCCGTGTCATCCGTATAGGGCGTAATGTCGATCTGCAGGCCCCAGCGCCTCGAAGCCAACTGGTAATCCTTGGCCAACGAAAAGAAGTCACCCTGGCTACCCAGCGGGTCGTAGACACAGAAGACCTGCGCCTGCGCCTGACTGCCCCAGACAAACGCCAAAACCCCGAGAACGGCCTGCACAGCCATCCCAAGTACATTGTTTTTATTATAGATACTCATGGATATTGCACCAGGGGGAAACCGTATCTCCACCCCAAAAACCAGAGCCTGGCCACGAAGCCCCCGACAGCGCAACTATATCCCATGCCAAACAAATTGAACATATATGTTCAATATAAATCACCAATATAAAAAAACACTTGGGTAAAAGCACATCAGGCTCTTGGGCATGACGCCAAACCCGGTCCTGGGGGGCAGCGGTAGCTTTGACCCCTGCCTTATGAACCAGACGACACCGTCATTTCCGGGTAACAGCACGCACTCCTGGGGTTGGCGGGAAAGGCTCGCAAATCCGGAGCCTCCCGAGTTCGCCACCGGTCATCGCCCTCTGCCTGCCTCGCCCTCCTCCCGAGCCTCCGTGTACTTGATGCCTGCGCAGCCAGCCGCCGAAGGAATCCACGGTCTCCATAAAGTCGCGTGAACTCAGCAAGGAAATGAAGGGCAGGTGAGCCACAACGAACCGCAGCGATGCCATCATGCACAATCCGCCAATAGTGGAGTGTCACTCAAGCGCACCCCGGCGCAATTATATTTTATCTCGTCGGGTGATTTATCATTTTGTAACATCAAGGTGGGTTTTAGTATTTATTATTAACCCGGCCCACAAATACATTAGCTAAGCGGCATATACGACAGCG